>Ga0214543_1009174_pt1 | contig 15597 bp, 4 predicted proteins | sample CNSS2metaG_FD_160094 | JGI IMG/M metagenome (GOLD analysis project Ga0214543, IMG submission 160094) | Root nodule microbial communities from cowpea collected in UCLA plant growth center, Los Angeles, California, USA - CNSS2 | ecosystem: Host-associated > Plants > Roots > Nodule | place: USA... | reverse complement strand
ATATATATATATATATATATATATAATCACATACATCACAATTATCAAAGTCAAGAGATCGCTCGGTTCATTTTTATGCTACACTTCATCAACAAATCCAAATACAATAGACAATTGAGTTGATAACTTGTTCTTGATGTTATCAAATAAATGTCACTCCTCTGATGTACTCTTGTAAAGAGAATAAACAAAAATAAAGTAAAATAGGATTAAGCAAACCTATTTGTCTACCAATAAATCTGATTCAAGAACTTTCCTTAAAACATAACTTATAAGTTTGCATAATTTTTAGAAGTATAAAAATAAAAAAGGGGTTTTAAAACAATAAAAGAATAAAGAATAAAATCAAATATAAAAGAATAGGTTGGTTCCCTATCTCTTTCATAGTTGAATTATTCATTGGTTGTCGTATAATTATCATTCATTTAATTTGTAATAATGATTTCAAATAAAAAAAATAACATCAATACTTTAAACTCTTACTTTTTCTAATGTCTACAAATGAGACTCTAAGACTCTATTTAGACTTCACATGTTTCAACATCTAAAAGTGAAGCCCTACTATTTTCTTTCACCTTTATAGTAAAAGAGACAAATATGTTTGAATTAACCAACCCAACATTGAGTATTCATCTTAGGTTCTCACTCGTTCTGATGCTTAAAGTGGAATCCTAGTCACATTGTTGTCATACCAATTTTCAGAGAAAAAATTCATCCCCATCTCCACCAAGTAACAAGTATATACGTGTACTCGTAATATCAGATTTTTTACTGTTTCAATATCAATTAATTATTTTTTATAAAATAATAAAAAATAATGGTAAAGGAAACATAATATTATTAAATATTCAATATTAAAAGGATTATTGTTTCTTTAATATCAAATATTTAGAAATAAATTATATTATAATTATATACATTTCAAATTAGGATACCAATTAAAATCTCATGAGAGCTAAAACATTTATTAAATTTAAGAGCATTAATGAAACCTAGTTGATAAAATTTAAAAATATTTCTCAAAAAAATATAAAAAGAAAATACATATTCAAATTAAAGATTACTTTAATTGTCTATTTACTTCAATTTTTTAAATTCTAATAAAATCTCTTTTTCTTATATACAAATAAAAATTATATTACGTCACCTTGATCAAAATCATACAAAGAACAAATATTAAACTAATAATAATAAAACTTTAATATAGATCTTTCACCTTTTGATCTTCAATATATTTTAGATATTTGTTTTTTGTTTTATTTAAAATGGTAAATGAAATAAATGCGACCTTAATTGAAACATTTGTATTTAAATGTAATAAATTTCATAATTAAAATATAAATAAATTTAATAATTATTTTAAATTACTGAAATATGTTTATTTAAATATAAGAAATTTTGCAGTTAAAAAACAAATCATTTAAATAATATTTTTAAAATAATAAGAATATATTTTCTAAGTATAATAAATATTAAAAGTAATATATATATATATATATAATAATTATTATTATTTAAATAATTATATCTATGATAAATAATTTTCTTAATATAAAAAATCCTGTTAAAAATAAAATGTTGATAATTAATTTGATAGACTTATTAAAAAAATATTTTTAATTATAAATTTCTTGATATAAAGTTAAAGATGATTAATGATGAATAAAGAAAAAAAAATTTAAATTATAGGGTTATTTACGATCAAGACGTCTCCCCATAATGTTGACAAGTCAAGATGATCGATAACATTGATGCGTTATTGGGTGACTTGAAGTCATCACCCAATGCATGTCAAGCTCGCATTCCATCCAAGGTCACTTTATGATTAACATGTTTCCCTAATAATATTGATAAATCAGATACCTACATGGCAGCATGAATGCATTACTAAGTAACACGTACAAAGATCTCTCAATCATTTAATGAATGTCAAACTGTCAAACTTATTTCCTGAAAGACCCAGAAAAAAAATTGAGATTAGTAAAATAAATCAGTAGGATCAGGTTTTTATTAATATTATGCAAGTTTACTTGGTTAGAGTATGATAGTAAAAGAGATTACATTTTCAAGTTTCACCTAACATATCTTTAGTAAAATAAAAGGAAAAAGATCTTAAACATTTTTAGTTAAAATATTAGAGTGTGAGTTTGGTAGAATAAAAGAAAAAAGGTTTAAAATTTCCTTTAGTGGATATATTGTGGACTAAGTTTGATAAATTTGTTTCTCTAGCATAACTTTAGTAAAATCAAAGGAAAATAGTTTAAACCTTTTTAGTTAAAACATTAGAGTGTGAGTTTCGGAGAATAAAAGAAAAAATGTTTTAAATTTCCTTTAGGGGATATATTGGGGACTATTACTATCACTAAACTCACATGCATTTATCTACTAAACTATAAAATTTTATTGGTTACACAATTTTTTTTATAATTAAAAATATATTTTTTCATCAAGAAAATATAAAATGAATATTTAAAACTATAGAAATATAGAATTTTTGTTTAGAAAAAAACTTATTTAGACAAAATTTTATTTAGAAAAAATTAAAAAAAAATATTTTTAAAATATAAAAAAATCAGATTTTTCAATTGAAATTAATAAAATATATAAAATAGAAAATTATTAAAATTCATTAAACATATTTTTTAGAAAACAAATACGAAAAAAGAAGTTGCATATTTTTTATGCAATTGTTTTTTTTTTAATAGTAAGATGTTTTAGCTCAAAATTTGAATATGTTGCATATTCATTTTTTAAATAACTTGAATACCAAAAAACATTTCAAAATTCAGTTCAAAATTTGGTTCCTTAATAATTAAATTATTCGATAGGTTTCGGGTGCATAATCATCATCACATTGAAGATAAGACCACAATAAAAAGTTTAAAGAAAAGTGTTTTAAATTTTTTTAGTGAAAATATTCGAAGATACTTTTGATATAATAAAAGAAAAAGAGTTTTAAATATCTTTTAGTGAAAATGTTCGAGAGTGGGTTTGGTAGAATAATAAAAATTAATTATGTTTTCTGTTGATATATTAGAAAATGAGTTTGAAAGAATAAAAAAAATTAAAATATTTTTAGTGAAAATAATAGATTAGTGTGGTGAAATAAAGGTAAAAAACATACAATATATGAAATGTCATGTTTTGTATAAATAGAATAATAGAATGAGTAAAAGTTGAAGACTTAAATACATTACGTCATTTTTGAAGAGTTTGAGAGTAAATTTGGTAAAAGAAAAGAAAAAAGTTTCAATATTTTTTAACGAGTTTTGTAGAATTAAGGAAAAAGAGTTTTAAATATTTTTAATAAAAATATTAGAAGGTGTGTTTGGTAGAATAAAATAAAAAGAGTTTTAAATTTCGTTTAGTGAATATATAAGAATTAACTTGGCAGAATAAAAAAGATTTTAAAAGACATGGTATTTGTAGAATGGTGAAAATTAATAGACAAAATGTGTTTTTTATATTTCATCCTTCTGTTTACGTTTTTTTTTCTTTTTCTGCGGTGCCTCCAAATTTGTAGTGAATTAAAGAAAAAAACAAAGATGTATTAGACGTAGTAATCGACTGAATTTTTCACTGTAATAACATTCATTTTCACTTTCAATAGTTTAGATAGAACCATGTGCATTTCATTAATAAGATAGCACACATAAGTGTTTGCATGTAGAATTTCACTTTTAGAAAATTGAATTATGGTCATATTTTATTTTTTTTCTTTAAAATGGTAAATGAAATATAATAATAAAATAAATGTAAAATCAATTGAAACATTTCTATTTGAATGTAATCAATATTATAATGAAAATATAAATAAATGTAATACTTATTTTAAAAATGTTGAAATATGTTCTTTTAAATATAAAAGGTATTACAACTGAAATATAAATAAATCGAACAATATTAAAAATAGTTAGAATACACTTTTTTTTGAAACCCCATTTTATTTCTCTCTTCTCTACCACTTCACACTCACTGAAAAACATCCCACAGACCCAATCCTCCTTCACTCTGCACTGGTCCCTTTCTTTATCTCAACCAGAGTTCAACATTCATGCTGACCCATCCTCCTTCTTGATTTTCAGCAAACAAATCAGAAGGGCCAGTTGATACCTCCCTCCTAGCTAAACCTCCATCCTCTCAAAGTAAGTAGAAATTCCTTCTCACTTCTCATCGATTTCGAATTTTGGAAGTTATTTTCGAGCCAGACAGAAATTAGGGCCCTATCCTTACTGTATGAACCTTCATTTCAGTCTCTTAGGTTGTAAATTGGAGTGCCTCACTGTGAGAAGCCATAATAGTGGATTGGTGATCAATTAAGGTAAGGGAAGCTAACCTATCATCCTAATTTTGCGAACAGATCATTGATATAGGTTAGAATTGCATGAATTGGATGTTGATTGATGAGTGTGAACAATTGTATGTGGTAGAATTCGTATTAGGCATGAATTGTGTGGCTTGCATGTTGTGACAGCTCAAAATTCTGATGATCTCGCCTAGGCGAGTAGTTTCCGCCTGAGCAAAAATGCTAGAAAACCACCCATGATGCTGCGCGAGGTCTCGCCTAGGCGAGCTGATGTCGCCTGAGCAAGAGTCAAATCTCGTCTAGGCGAAACAGCCTAGCCTGAGCGAGAGTTCGCTCAGATTTTGGGGTTGCTCCCTGTTTGGAGTCTCGCCCAGGCGAGAGCGACTCGCCTAAGCGAGATTACTCTCTAGCCCAGGCGAGATCCTCTAGCTTGGGCGAGTTTCACTGCAGAGTTGGATGTTTCTTATGTTTTTGATGGAATGAAGCTGTGCTAGTGAATCGATATTGACAATTGACTATTATGCATGTGAACTTTATGATTAATAGTCTATTTGATTATAATTTGTGGAAATTTAGTTAATTGAGAATGTGTGGAATTGGAATTTCAAGGGAAATTCTAAGGAAGATGGTTTTAGTAAATGTAAGGGCATGAGGACTCATATTGGTGGCATCCTGACGCTCCTAGTAACCATTAAGACCCAAGTAGAGTATGATGGATTATGTCGGGAGGAGTAGCAGGAGGTCCTGGTCTATGAATCTGATCCGTCATAGAGGTGATGGGATTTACCTTGAGAGTGGTTGGGTGAATACCCCTTGTGCCTAAAACTCTGCAGAGTTTGGGAACCATCTCAAGTGCAAGCCACCCAGAGCTCCAATGTCACTTACATAATTCGGATATTGAGTCTAGAATGGTGTGTGGTGTTATGGTTGAGATTGATTGGATGATCTTGATTCTTTGTGTGATAAACTCTGTTTTCTGCCTAAGTATAACGATTGCATGATTTGCTCTTGATTCAAGTTAGCTTACCCTTCTTGCATGTTGTGTGTTTCTTGTGTCTTCTATTTATGCAATGATCGTCCTTATCGAATGGCGTGAGCAGATATAGGTGCAGGTGAGGATACACCCCTCAGGGACAGGAGATGAGTATATTAGACGTTCCTTTAGTAGTTGTAACTTTTTGTTAGGCTTAATTGGCCGAGTGTTTTGTAATCCATTTTGTAATGTATGGGCTGTATGTATTGATTCAGGGTATGTATGGTTATTTTGAGGATGACTGTATTATACATTTTACTCGTCTATGTCATCATCTGCTTCTGAATTATTGAAATTTAAATGTTTTGTTTAATAGTATAAAAACTATGAAAACGGGATGTTACATTTTTAGTATAGTAAATATTAAAAGTAATTTGCTTTATATGAAATAATCATTTAAATAATTATATCTATAATAAATAATTCTTTTAAATATAAAGAAAAAAATATTAAAAATAAAATGTTGATAATTTATTAGATATAATTATTTTAAAAAAATAATTTTAATTATAATTTTTTTCATAAAAGTTAAAGACGATTAAGAATGAATAAAACGAGAAAAATAATACAGACAAGATATATAAAAATTGACATAGAATAGTTATATATAATATAAAAACAAAGTTAGTATGATATTTAGGAAAGAAGTTTAAGAATATCTAAAGTTTTACTTTTTAGTAAAAAAAATTTAAATATTTGGTTAAAAGTAGTTGAATTTCTATTGATTTAATAGAAAAAGTACACCAAATTGAAAAAAATTAATATAATTGAAATAAAATAAATAAATATTTAGATGTATATTTATTTGAGAAAATATAATAAACATATTAGTTATGATGAGTTGTGCATTTATCAACATACATGACCTATGTGTGATCTCTGTACAAAACTATTTCACTACCTATTACAAGTTACACAATCTCATTTAAAGTCATTTAAGATCAACACACATTCTGATAATGTTGACAAGTTAAGATGACTGATACCATGAATGCATATTGGATGACCTGAAGCCATCACCCAATGCACGTCAAACTGGCGTTCCATCCACGGTCACTTTATGATTAACGTATCTTCCTAATAATATTAATAAGTGATACCTATGTGGCAGCATGCATGAATTTTCAAATGACAAGTGCAAAAATGTTTCAATTATCCAATGAATGTTAAATTTGTCTGCTGATAGACCTAGAAAAAGAATTGAGATTACTAAAATAAATCACTAAGGTCAGGTTCTTAATTATTAATATAGCAAATAAGGTTTCCTTATGATAAAAATGTGTCATAGTTTACTTGGTTAGGGTTTGATAGTAAATGAGGATACAAATTCAAGTCTCACCTAGCATAAGTTTAGTAAAATAAAAGGAAAAGAGTTCCAAAACTTTTTAGATGAAAATATTAGAGTTTGGTTTTGGTAAAATAAAAGAAAAAAAAGTTTTCAATTTCCTCTAATGGAAATATTGGGACTGAATTTGGTGAATAGGTTTATGTAATATATTCTTTCACAATTTTATTACTACGCTAGATCCACATACATTTATCTACACTACTAAACCATTTTATTGTTGACACAACTTTTTTTATATTTAAAATTTTTTTCATAAAAAATAAAATAAAAATTTAAAACCATAGAAATTTTGTTTAGAAATAACTTTTAATCAAAATGTTTTTTATAAATATGAATTTAAAATATAAAAAAATATAAAACTTTTTAATTGAAATTTATAAAATTTATAAAATAGAAAATATATTAAAATGTATTAAAAAATTTATTTTGAACACAAATATAAAAAAGAAGTTGCATATTTTCTATGATTTTTTTTAATTATAAGATGTTTGAGTGATATAAAATGTTGATAATTAATTTCATATAATTATTAAAAATATAGTTTTAGTTATGATTTTCTTAGAAAAACTTAAAGACGACTAATAATAAATAAAACGACAAAAATATATCTTAAAATTATATAGACAAGAGAAATAAAAATTGGCACAAAATAATTATATAATATAAAAAATAATTACTGATGTAATTAATAATATTTAATGTATTTAATAATATTTAAGAAAGAAGCTTTATCAAAAGAATATATAAAATTTTACTTACTACAAAATTATTTTAATATTTCAAAGTTGTTAGAATTTTATTAATTTTATACATATAGTACACTAAATCGAAAGAAAACAAATATTTATTCAGATGTATATTTATTTGAGAAAATATCATAAAAATAATAATTATGTTCAGTTGTGCATTTACGAACATACATTATCTATTTGTAATTTTTGTACATAGTTATCTTACTTCTTATTACATGTTAGAAAGTCTCATTTAAAGTCATTTATGATCAATACACATTCCTATAGTATTCAGGAGTTAAGATAATTGATACCATGAATGCATCATTAGGTGATGAAGTCATCATCCAATGCATGTGAAACTCGCATTTTATCCAATGTCTGTCACTTTATGATTAGCATATCCTCCTAATAATATTAATAACTCATACCTATGTGGCAACATCAATGCATTCCTAGATGACACGTCCAACAATATCTCAATCATCCAATGAATGTCAAATTTGTCTCTTGATAGACCGAGAAAAAGAACTGAGATTAGTAAAATAAATTTGTAAGGTCAGGTTCTTATTAATATAACTAAAGTTTACTTATGATCAAATTGTGTCATAGTTTACTTGGTTAGAGTTTGATAATAAAGAAGTGTACAAATTCAAGTCTCACCTAGCGTAAATTTAGTAAAATAAAAGGAAAAGAGTTTCAAAACCTTTTTATTAGAGTTTGGGTTTGGAATAATAAAAGAAAAAAATTTAAATTTTTTTTCTAATGAAAATATTGGGGACTGAGTTTTTTAAATTTGTTTTTGTAGTAGATTATTTCACAATTTTATTATCATTACTAGACCTAGATGCATTTAACTACTCAACTAAATGACACAATTTCTTTTTACATTTAAAAATATATTTTTTTTCATAAAAAAATATAATGAATACTCAAAACTATAGAAATATAGAATTTTTTGTTTAAAAATAAATTTTAATCAGAAAAAAAATGACAAATATAAATTAAAAATATAAAAAAATGAAACTTTTTAATTGAATTTTGTAAAAATTATAAAATAGAAAATGTATTAAAAAATTTATTTAGAAAACAAATATAAAAAAAGTTACATATTTTCAGTGCAATTTTTTTTTAAATTGTAAGATGTTTGAGTAATATAAAATGTTGATAATTAATTTCATATAATTATTAAAAAGATAATTTTAATTATAATTTTTTTAATGAAAGTTAAAGACAATTTATAATGAATAAAACGACAAAAATATATCTTAAAATTGTACTGACATGAGAAATAAAAATTGGCATAGTTATATAATATAAAAAATATTAATGATATAATTAATAATATTTAGGAAAGAAACTTTATCAAAAAGAATATATAAAATTTTACTTACTAAAAATTTATTTTAATATTTGGTTAAAAATTGTTGAGGAGAAGAATTTAAACCGGTTTAAGTGTTCTCGAAAGTCCTTAAAAATGGATTAAATTAAATAAAAGAAACTAGTTTTATTTTTTTTTTTCGGTAGAAACTTAGAGAGCATATTTGGCACCATAAAAAGAAACCTGTTTTAATTTTTTTTTGTGAAAATATTAGAATATGTGTTGTTGATTAAGTGTATCTGTAATGATTTTTATGATGTCCATAATAGCATGACAATGATTGACATGATATATGTATGTGATATAATCTGAGAATGTTAATATGTTAAGCTTATCCTGACAGCAGTTGATAAGATAAAAACAGATTATGCACCTTCTGTTAAGAGAGTTGTTCAACCCAGAGAAAGAAAGAAAGTGTCAGGTTTTACAGAGGGGGTTTCACTGGGGAGATACAACACCAATGAGACCTAAGCCAAACCATATAAGGCACTGACACCACTCTCAACCCAAAACCTTAAGGCAATGGGTTTATGGGTCTTTATTCTTATATAGTGCTCTATTTTCTCAATTCTGGTCAATGTGGGACTTAGACTCACACTTGGATTCCTAACAATCTCCCCCTCAAGGGTGAGTCCCTTCAACCACATTGGTACATTCCCCCTCCAGCGGAAGCATTCCCAACCACGAGTACTTATTTTCTGCCCTTTTCTTACCGTCGTTCTTCTTAACGGGACACGCTTTACCTGACCAACACTGTCAGGAAGACTTTCGATACTAGGACCATACTGCACTCGTCTGAGCCGATATTAACCACTTGTCAGGTTTTACAAAGGGGGTTTCACTGGGGAGATACAACACCAATGAGACCTAAGCCAAACCATATAAGGCACTGACACTACTCTCAACCCAAAACCTTAAGGCAATGGGTTTATGGGTCTTTATTCTTATATAGTGCTCTATTTTCTCAATTCTGGTCAATGTGAGACTTAGACTTACACTTGGATTCCTAACAAAAAGAAAGGTGTGGAACAAGTTCTTGGAGCAATCCTGGAAGGTCCTCTTGAGAATTTCATCAAGACACATCAAAGTTGGCTTGACAAGATGAAGAAAATTCAGATTTGGAAAAGGTGTACTCAATCCAATTTTTAGGTTGTGTTCTTGTGTTCTAATACAGTTTGAAACTCTCTATTTTGTTGTTTTCTATTTAAAGCAAGTGTGTGTGATAGCCTTATTGCTTTGTTTGTTTAAGCAAGTTTGTGATAGCCTTGTTGCTTTGTTTGTTTAAGCAAGTGTGTGGTAGCCTTGCTTGTGTGATCTTTTTTTGTCTTAAAGTTTAGATTTACCAAGTGTATATGTAAATCTTATAATTATTGAGATATAGTGAAAATCTCTAGTTGTGGTTTGCTAGGGGAAACTGAATGTAGATTCTAAGGAATCGAACCAGTATCTCTTGTGTGTCATATCTCTTCTTCTTTATATTTTTGACATGGTATAAATGCTCTAAACATTAAGCATCCAATCACACTATTTCAATTGATTCAACAAGCAAAGATTTTATCAAAACAGTTTCGAAATTGCTAAAACTGGGTAAAAATTGTTAAAACCAATTCACCCCTCCCTTTTAGTTGTGAAATATTGGTGCATCAAAACTAACAAGCATTTGATATAATAAAAGAAAAATAGTTGTAAATTTCTTTGACTAAAAACTTTGGAAAGTGGGTTTGGTAGAATAAAAGAAAAAAAAGTTTTAAATACTTTTTAGTAGAAATATTAGAGAATTAGTATGGAGAAATAAAGGAAAGAATAGAAAATACAACTTTTGGTGGATGTGACACAAAAAAAAATCTATTTATTTATTATTATTATTTTTTATAATATACTTATAAAATTTAGAGACAAAATTATACAATGATATCTAACTACTTAAAATATTCATATATATATATATATATATATATATATATATATATATATATATATATATAATATTGTATGCATCTTATATCCACACCGTTTAGTACATCTTATATTTCCTACACTAGAAGAGGAAGAAGTGTTATTTATTTACAATTTCTCTGTCATATACTAGTTTTCAAATAGGTGGAGGGAAAAGGTTATGGATATGGTTCACTTGGACTATTGGGGATAAATAGAAGGTAACTCTGATTTGTCCTTCGATGACAATCGGTGCGTTTGGAGCAAAGAGAAAAGTAATAGTAGAGTTTCATGTTCCCTGAAATGTTACGAATTATTCATTGCATTGGTTTGCCATGCATTCCCTGGGAAAACAACCATAATGTCGGTGAAGAAGGAATCAGGCATGTTGGGAGCAACCATCTATGATAAGGTTATAAAATTTTATTTTTCACACACAATCATAAAATAGGGAAGTGAAACAAATATCACATAAAAAGAATATAGCATATCATAATAAGATATAATGAAATGAAAATTCTCTCAAATCCATAAAACTGGATTTTATTATACTTTATAAAGATATTGATTAATTTTGTAGTGACTATTCAGGATAAATGAGCTCATGACCAACAAAGTAACTCAAGAACATCTCATCTTGAGTAATACTAACTCATTTAAATCCCCAAGGTCATACCTCCAACTACAATAATCAAATCTTTATTTATCATAAATTTTATTTCAATATTAAATTATATAATTATATAAATAAATAAATAAATAGGATTAATGCATAATTAAAATAAATATAAATAAATAAAAAGGACCAATTCGTAACTGGAGATAAATATAAATAAGCAAATGAAAATAAATATAAATTGAATAAATAGGACCCGTGCATAACTGGAGATGAATATAAATAAATAAATAGGAACGAAAACTAAATATAAATTAGAATGAGGTTAGAGACACCTCACTTAAGGTAAATGTAGAGATAAAAATAATTTATGAACAAATAAAAAAATCAAAGTAAAAGGATAAAATGATAGATGTCTCCTCCCCTTACCTTAGTTATTATGGAAATTATACTAAGGTTGTACTAAGACTTTAATGATATATCAAATGTGTCCTCTTTCTTACTTCTCACACTCGCATGACTCTTCTGTTGTTTCTTTTTTTCGTTCTCAATGTCTCTCTTCTTTTCCTCGTTTCATTTATCACATCTTATTTATACTATCATATGTAATCATTGCTTTAGTTTAAATTGAACTCAATTTCTTTTGGTTTTGCTATTTCAGCTTGAAAGGAATTACTCGTTCATAGATATTTTTTCATGTTACAGTGAAATGATAGAATATCATTTAATGTTACTTTATCCTTTCATTTCCTTTTTTTATTATTATATAATAATAGTTTCTCTGATGTTTTATATTTGTTACTTTTTTTTATCCTTTTGCTTTAATGTACAATAGAAAATATGTGAGAACCCTCCCTCTCTGCCACCCACTTCACAGAAAACAACACATTCTCCTCTTGCACTCTTTTCCTTCTCTATTTCTTTCTTTACCTTCTCTCTACCAGAAAACATTTTAATTCACATCCAAAAGTCTGAAATCCTTCTCACTGTTACAAAATTCAGACCTGAGGCTAGATCAGGACCACTTCCACAAGCTGAGCTTTCCCTCCCTACGCATAAGTCAATTTCAATTCCTCCCTTGTCTTCCAATTTTCGAATTTTGGGTATTTCCATCTTTCTGGGTTGAGGTAGGGCATGTTCTTACACTTGGCAATTGTAATTCAGTGCCTTAGGTTGTGAGATTGAGGTGTCCCCTTTGTTGAAAGAGTTCTTGCTTGTGAAAATTTCAAAGGTAAGGGGAGCTAGCTATTTTACTCAAATTTGTATAACAATTTGTTTTGATGAGTCTGAATTGCATGTTTAAGTGTTGAAATGATGTTTGGATTGCATGAATTTGGTATGTGTTGTTTGTGTGAAGAATCTGGACTCTTGCATGTGGGAACAGGTTCGTAATCTGGTATTTTCGCATGGGCGAGTGGCTCTTGCCTGAGCGAAAACACCAGAAAACCCACCCCTGTTCCTGCGCGAAGTCTCGCCTAGCCGAGCTGAGGTCGCTTAAGCGAGAGCCACCCTCGTCTAAGCGAACTAGCTTAGCCTGAGCGAGAGTTCACCCAGGTTTTTAATTTTTGCCACTGTTAGAGCCTTGCCTAGGCGAGATTGACTCGCCTAAGCGAGATGACCTCTCTCCTAGGCTAGGTTGTCTAGCTTGAGTGAGGGCCACTGTAGTGGATTGCTTGAAGTCCTGTTTTAAGGAGTGAAGTTATATGTAAAATTGTAATTTGTGCGCTTAATCTCTTGTATGTTTCAAATGTCATTATAAATGTAGTGAGTGATGAAAATTGGATGAATATGAATTATGAGGAGTTGTGGTTGAAATAGAATTTCAAGGGAAATTCATGTAAGCTTGTTAGTGTGTGTAAGGACATGAGGAATCCATATTGGTTGGTATCCTGAAACTCCAATAATCATTCACGCTCAAGTAGAGCAGAATGAATTATGTCGTGAGGAGTAGCAGGAGATCCTAGTCTTTGGACTTGATCAAGTCTTAGACGGGAAGGGGACTTACCCTGAGAGTGGTTAGGTGATAACCCCTTGTGCCCAAACTCTGCAGAGTTTGGGAACCTTCACAGGTGCAAGCCACCAAGAGCTCCAATGTCGCTTACACAATTCGGATATCGAGTCTAAAATTATATATGTAATTGAGATATGTTTTGTGAATGATAAATTATGATATGAATTGTATGATTCTCTTAATTTCAGTTAGCTCACCCTTCTTGTTTATGTCTGTTTTTCCTTGTGCTCTCTCTTTGCAATGATCACCTCCTGTTGGTGTGAGCAGAGCCGAATCCATATGAAGATGCCTCTCTCCTTAACAGGAGTTGATCGGTTGCATAGATGTGTTATTTCCTACTATTTGCTTTGCTTGATCATAATATAATGTTTTATTTAGTAGTGTGAAAACTATTAAATGGGATGTTACAAAATACCTTTGTTTTAAGTTCATGTACGGTAATGAGTATTTAAAAGTGATTTTAATATTAATTCAATTTTATAAAATCTTATATCTCTTTTAATTTGAAAATTAGTCGTATCGAATATGAAAATATATATTTTATATATAAGTGATTTTAAAAAAATCTAATTAATCTTATTAGGATATATTTTAAATTGTTCCTATAGAGAACAAATAAGATAAGTTAGGCACAAGTAACACTTTACCCATAGTCGTCTGCCATCTCCTCAGTAGTCCTCTTCCCAATTGACATATGTCTGCTTGGACCCAGGAGGGGTTACCTGCAGAAGGGACTCCGAAGCTCAAGTCATCGAAATCTCTTAGAAAGTCAAATCAGATGATTAGGGAAGTAATGAATGCGTACCTTTAATTCGTGGGGTCCAAGTATATTTATAGATTATTAATTGTGTTTGACCATTCCACGAGTTGGGCCCTGGTTTGGGCCATAGGTGGGTTTGGGCACTAGCCTAGGCCCTTAGTCCTGATTATTGTGGGCTTACTGGTTTTTAGGTGTTTTGATTTCGCCAAGTCTCTTAGAGTGATCGGTGTAGACCGATTACCTCTTTAGTGGCTTATGTTGTAACGTTTTAGCCAGAAATTACTTATTTAAAATAAAAGTTTTGAGAATATATTAATAACCTCATTTAAATAACAACTTCTTTCCCAAAATGCGAGAAAATTTTAAAACATTTATTTCAATGCGGTAAACTGAACTAAAACCATGGTGTTCAACTATAACAAACATAAAGTGTTTATAAATCCAATACAAAATATTTTCTAAACTTCTATATAAGAAAAAAACGAATAAACTCCCATAGCAGTTCCCCCACTCCATCGCTAACCATCCACACGCTCACCTACATCAACATCTGCTCCCATGTAACAAGTTACATGATCATCGTCAAACACACACACAAATAGGGTGAGCTCAGTTAAAAAAAATAACAACTAAAACAAGACATTAAGTAAAGCTACTCAAAACTACAACCCAAGTTAGATTTTCCCATTCCTCAATGCATCAACTTTCAACTAATAATTTAGGCACCTCTTGATTCTACACCCTTTGGTGAGTACACCAATCGATCTTTGCTGCACGAGTGTCTACTCGCCCCTCCGACTACAAGCCACCACCTGATAGTCCACACATGGGAATGAATTTGTCACGGTCTCACACCGCGACTCCAAGTGGAGTTCCCCAAAACGAACATAAGTCCGTAGTTGTCCCCAAACTACCAAACTCAATCAATTACACTGAAGAGGGCAATCATCCGGAACCCCGTCGTACGAGCCACAATCTCGCACACTCCACTGGACTTCCAAAACCACCAGGCTACAACCTCGAGTGGTCACATGTTACCCTAATACAAGTTTCACTCGTAACTGGGCCCCCAGCAAAGTATCGTATCAAGACCTCCATCCAAAGTTGTGTAGAATTCCATGCGTAACCCATCGTTGCGCCCAAAATCGCATCACACGCGTCGTCTGGCGCTGTCTATTAGTAGCTATCGCCTAGCGGTCCAATCCTCTCCCGCCAAGCGCTACAACAGTAACGCGAAACTACTGGTTTATGTATTCCAAAACGCAGGTTCTAAAGAACCAACATTCAAGACACACAATTTCATAATGCGAATATGTGTATTTAATCATAGTAACATCAACATTTACACTTTGTGAATACCCCTGGTGGTCCCCTCAATATAGGTTAGATTTCATAACCTTTATTATTATTATTATTATTATTATATATAACATGTATACTTTAATTTTTCTTTTTTTTTTTTTTTTTTTTTATACT
>Ga0214543_1009172_pt1 | contig 15598 bp, 6 predicted proteins | sample CNSS2metaG_FD_160094 | JGI IMG/M metagenome (GOLD analysis project Ga0214543, IMG submission 160094) | Root nodule microbial communities from cowpea collected in UCLA plant growth center, Los Angeles, California, USA - CNSS2 | ecosystem: Host-associated > Plants > Roots > Nodule | place: USA... | reverse complement strand
TTTATGTTGAAAAAAAAAAAAAACAAAAAAAAAATAAAGATCAATTTGTCTTAATCACCCATATTACATCCACTTCTATACTCATTTATAAGTATAAGAAAGAAAGATGGTTTGAATGTGTATCTTATTATGCATTAGAGATGGATATTTGTACATAATCTAAAAAAAAGTATGTAATTATGTTATGCATAATTACAAAATATTTGTTAATCCTATTTACAGATATTTGATTAGCATAACATTTATAATTGACTTAATTAATGGAGAATAATATTTTTCTATCACACCCGTTAGTCGAAGCAGGAGGTTTACGGACACACTAAGATTGGTATGAAAATCATAAAAAATAACCTGAAGTAGGTCTTTGGTGAAAATGCCAGCTATTTGATGGTAGGAAAGTACATGAAGAACTTGTGCTTGACCTCATGCTACCTTTTCCCAAACAAAGTGAATATTCACCTCGATATGTTCTGTACGCTGATGCTGCACATGATTATCAGATAGATAAATGACACTAACATTATCGCAGTACATCAAAGTAGCCTGAAGGAGAAGAAAATGAAACTCCAAAAGAAGATTGCGTAGCCAACAAGATTCAGAGACAACATTGACAACACCTCTGTATTCAGCCTTTGTATTAGAACAATAGAAAGTATGTTGACGCTTTGAAGACTAGAATATGATTAGGTTGTCACCAAATATAAAATGTAAGTTCAAATTATTAAGTTAAAACATTTTATAAGATATAACATCTTTTACAAAATTTAAATAAAGTTACAAAATGATTGACATTTAATCAACTTGCCTTCCTACATAAAATAAAGTAATATCTCAATCTTTGAGGAACAATTTAATCTATAAAAGTGATGTATTTTTTCTCTATATTTTTATAACATCTTTTGATAGTTATTGATAGTCTACAAATTTTTGAAAAATAAATATTTGCTTGTAAACACTAAAAGATGTATAATTTAAACTCTAAACTATATATTGTCCAAAGATATACAATATATCGTCTACCAAAACATATAATAGAGTGCAAAGTGTCCTATTAAGTCTTTAAATATCTTAAAATAATTGTATTTATACATTTCTCATCAAAATATAATTTAAAACCTCTATTCCTATAATTATACTAATAAGTATTTATTCTTTAACATTTATTTTTTTCATGTTCACCATAATTTTTTCCGTGAAACTCAGTATTTTTATAGTTCCATTTCTTATCTAAAATATTATAAGAAAATAATTAAATAACAATCAATTTTAAATATTAAAAATAATTAATTATTGTGTTGATTAATTTAGATATTATTTTATAAACTAAAAATTATTATTATCTAATAGTTATCTAAGATTTTAGTTATCAAGAAATTAATATTTAAATTTGTCTTTAATTTTAAATTAGAAACTAATTAAAAATTAATAATAGTAAGTAACTGAATTAAGAGTATAATTATTAGTAACTATTATTATTAGCTAACATGATATGCATTTCCAGTAATTATTTTTTAACCTCTTAATCTCAATAGTTATCATTTCAGGTAATGCATCTGGTTGATTAACCGAAAAAATCTTGATGCACCGAGTACACTTAACCTTAGAACAATCATAATATTTCCTATTTGACCGGACGATTTATCACAATAGAATTTGCTAGGACAATTAGTCTAAGAAAACTTCATGCATTTCTACACAATGAGTTAAACAAATATTTATATATTTTTTTCTTTTTTAGAGTAATTATTTTATAAAATATTTAGAATGTTTAATAACAAAATATATTGAAAAATTAATTTAACAAATTAAAATTTTACGAAGGGACTTAATTACTTAAAATAAAAAAATTTAAAGTTCACTTAAAAGCATAAGAATTTTAAAATAATTATAATCTCTTCTTTCTTAAATCCATATTTCATTTTTAGTATTTTCTTTTTGGATTACCATGGATGATATTGTCCACTTAACTCTTGTCGAAACATTATTCGCTAGGCTTAAAACTCACTTTTATGTTATACTAAAATTCATACAAATTATTATCCATGTTTTCAAGGTGACAATATCTTTCTGTTTTCTTTAGTATACGTAATTATGTACATAAAATCATTTTTTATCAGCATTCACGGTCTTGAATATGGCATTCAGTTCAATCAAATAGAATAAATTATACATCTAATCTTTTATTTGGTTTCTCTGATTTTGGAAATGTTAGGAGTAAATTGTTAATATGTAAAGTTAAAATGTTACAAAGCACATAGTTAATTAATAATTTAAAATAAGAAACACTGATTAAATAATATTATAATTAAAAACGACTTCATTAAAATTGAGCTGGAGGGTAGAGATTCCTTTTCTTTGGCTTTTTAAAAAAAGGTAGGAGATTTTACCAATAAAATTGATTTGATAGAGTAAAAGAAAGATGAGCTATTTCTTTCATCGACCCTGTATTTCTTAAAGCATTTTTTTTTCTTTTAAATCACATGAAAAATAACTTTTTTTGACTCTTTTTTTTTTCCTTTTTGAAACGATTGAACAGCACTTTCCATTTTGAGAAAAACAATATTCCAAATACTTGTTAGTTGGCAGAAAAAGAAAGTGATGAGAGGGAAAAAAAGTTTAATTGAATGAGAAATATTATGAAAAACCAACACTGTGGTGTTGACATATAATTGGTAGGGCGGCATGAAAATGCAGCACGTGTCGACGAAAAGATTTTTGTTGTGGTGCGTTCATGCAAAATAAAGAACCCTACGTGTCCATTTCATAATTAATTCCATCATCTTGACCTTACCTTGGAGAAGACAAGACAATTGCAATGGACATGCAACATCGTTTTATGTTGGTTGGTGCTAATTAGGTCACTTAATTTGGTTTTAAACTATAAATGGAAACTATAACATCCATTAGTATGTCATGTCAGCTACGTTTATGATCCACACATTCAAAGTCATTGTTTAACACTTGTCATTGCCAACCAAAAACCATGTTAATGAGTTTCCTAAATCGAATAAGAATGGATGGTAGCTCTTCATGTCGGCTTTGGCTTTCATTTTTATCTTTTAAAGCTCAATACGCTTTCCTTTTTGTCCTAAAATAAAAATATTTAACACAATTACGGTGAAAACTAAAGTTTAAATATTTCTTTCTTAACTTTTGAACATTTATATATTTCATTTGCTTCACATTATTGGTGGCATGCCGTATAAACAAGCATTTTTCAATATTAATTCTTGATAAGTGAACTTTATACTTATCCTAATATTAGGAAACTAATTTATAAGATAAAACTTCGTCTGACAGTCATAGTTAGAAATAACTGCTTTGGAGCGTTTGAGTTTCGTCATGATTTTGTCCTTAAAAGGCGTCTCAAAGGGTAGAAGGAAGTAGAAGTATTTAAATTTCGCTTGAACTCGACTCTTAAACAATATAGGACTTATTGGGTGTACAGGAACAAGATGACTCTCATATGATCTTAAGAAGTATACTTTAAGATACAACTTAACCCGAAAAATCGGTTTGTAATGTGAAGTTTGCACTCACATATATAAAGTAAATCTATCTTATCTCTAGTTGATGTGGACACTAGTTGATGTGCCAGTTACGTCAAATATATACATCTTGAGTATGTGATTAAACATTAATTGGTGATTCGATAGAAAATGGCAGGATAAACCCAACAAATAACAAATATTATTAAAATATACTTTATATAAACCTAATAAAATTAAAAAAAAAATTAAGCTTTTCTAATATTAATACTCAATAACTAAGTTTTATACTAACAAATGAATAGAATAGCGAATATCATAATTCACATTTTGCAAGTAAGAAGTTCTTTTCACTAATAGTGAATATGTTAATATATGGACGTTCTATTTAAGTATAAGTATTCATTATCTTATAAAAACTCATATCGTCTAACATTTTTATAGTTTGTTAGATTAGATATATATTTTATAAGAGTGGATCACATTAAGCCATTTTGCATTTAGCAGAAGCTTTATTCTCTATTTCCTATTGCACAACTGGGACCTCCATGATCCACTATTTAAGTTCAACGCGAACATTCCGTCAAAACAATAAAAAGTTAGACACTAACAAATCGAAAAAAATAAATACAAGAGAAATTCAGCTTTTTTGCATGCATATTAATTGGCTCTTCAACTACTTAAAAACAAAAGATAAGTTGTTTTATTTTGCGTCCACGTAAAAATATAGTTGCATAACAAAAAAAACAAAGATCATGCCCACAAATAGGGGAGCAAGACGAATATTGTGTTTGCCACTACATTCCCCTTAATGGTGTTAATAATGTGTACGACAATTCAAAGACAATATGTATTGAAATGTAAACATGTACCTATATATAGAGCAGCTATATTAATATTGAAAATTCTAGAGGGAAATTAATTATAAGGCACGTAATCAATCTCCGGTAAAATATGTTACTTAAATTTATATACAAAAAAATGTTCAGAAAAAAGGATGGGAAATGAAAATGAAATATAACCTTTAAACAATTAACCAAGGATTATAATGGTGGTGGTCAATAAAAAACAATATTGTACACATAATTAAAGTGAAAATATAGAAATAAAATCATAACAAATTCATTAATTGTCCAAAATATAGCACATGGAAGCAATTGAAATTGCACTCTTAAGATATATTAAAAATATAATTATCTTTGATATTTTACTAATGAAATTCTAATGGGCCAAAAGGTCCAATTATTAGATAGGTATGTTCTTAAATTGTTATCTTATTACTTTTTTCCCAAAAATCTCAATTTATTTCACTTACCATTAATAATTAATTATAAAAAATAAATCAGCTCGAAATTAAGGGCCATAAAAATATTAATTTATTAATGAAAATAGAAAACATCACCCCCCCAAATTCTGAAGGGAATTTATATGTTCACCAGGAAATTGGATTTGGGTTTTGAGTGACTTAATGGAAAATCAAACATAATGTTCTCTAATCTTATTAATGTAATACATCAACGTTAGGTATGTTGCCCTTAAAATAAAATAAAAAAAGTTAATTATCTTATTAGTGTTATGTTAAAATCACTATATTACAGAAATTTAAACCACTATTAATTTAAACGACACCTACATTCATCATATTTAAACCAATATATATATATATATATATATATATATATATGTATGTATATATATGTATATATATAGTATAAGAGGGATACACAAACTATTTCTATGAAAATTTTCATGTATTACAGATATGGATGTAAAATTCCATACTCGTAAGTGTTCGCGGATAAAATCTACAATAGGTAGGGAATTGATATTGTAAATTGATACTTACGGGTAATGGGTACGATATTTTTTATACCTGCATGTTATCTTGACGAGTATGGATATCATAGTATCCATACTCGTGGTTATATGTACTCGCTATACTCTGATTTAAATTAAAAGTAAAATAAAAAAACACGATTAAAATATTAACACATTAATTTTGAATGCATTTTTTATCAATTGGTTTTAAAAAATCTCTATTTCTTTGTAAAATTTTATGCAACATTATTTAAATGAATTATTTGACTTTGTTTGAAACTTATAAATGTTATGTATCGTATTTTATTTGAATTTATAGTTAAAGTATATTAAATTTTTTTAAAACTTTTTTTGTAAATATCCACAAATACTCATGAATGTCCATAAATATTAAAAAAATATATGGGTATCCACATAATAGATACCCGTACAGATATGGAGATGGATATGAAACATATATTTATTCCAGAGATAAAATATTAGGAGTTACTACTCGTACCTTACATGTCCGTTACCATCCTCTCCACATGCATGTTCTATATATATATATATATATATATATATATATATATATATATATATATAAAACAAAACAAATATATTTAATAAGTTAAACGGATGAGAAAATATTACACAGTATTTACGACATAATAAATTAAAACTTTGCATTCACATATTTTTCTTAACCTTTTTGAGGTCACTGACACCAAATCTTACCTGCAATTTGTCTCTGAAAGTGGTCTATAGACATGTGAAAGTCAGTGTTTGATGTGTGGAAAACTCCAAAAATGACGTGGTTAAATTGAAATATGAGTGGATAACGATTGAGACATAAGTAAAACCTAACATCTACACACCTACCTCTCATCTCTGTCAACACACTACCAAACTACCTTAAATTACAGCCGCAATCACACTTCTCTTCATTAAACCTAATCCATCTTCTTGTTTTCAACTTCTTTTACATCTGTGGCTCGCAAAGGTCGGAGATATCTATAGTTAACTGTTCCAATCCAAGTCTCACTGCATAATGCGACCCACATAGGAAAAAAAGTGGAATATTATGACAAAGGACTACGTAATTATATATAATTTTATTTTGTAGCGTTTTTAGCATTGTTGAAGGAAAGAAATAGTTGAATAAATAGATGATAACCTCTTAAAGCTTATAAAGGAATTTACAATATAAGAAGACTCTCGCAGCTTTTGCTGGCATGGGATAGTTGAATTTAACGACAGTGTCGACGTATTCATCGTTCCATGATTCGCTTACATGTCGTGTAAAGTAGTGATGTGGATAAGATTTCTTTCTTCTTTTTTTTAACTTTATTTTTTATCGTCATCGTCGTCACACACCTTTTCTTCTGGTTTTGCATGCACTCTTCATTCTTTAATAAAGATTAGCATCAGCAGCAGATCAGCATGTTTGATAGCAAAAGCGAAAAATGCTTTTCGTGTTCATTCTTTTATTTAGCCTCCTTAACCTAACGTTAGCGATGCACAATTGGTTTAATTTATGTGCACGTTGAAATGGAGATAGGGACGACGCTGAACAAAATGTGAAAAGCTTTCTATTGCATAATATTAAACGATAAAAAAAAAAACAACGTAAAAGATGAAAAGAAGGGTCAAAGATAGGAAATGAAAAGGTGAAAAAGCAAAAATGGAAGATATGGAAAAAGTTGCATGGATTTTTTTTTTTAACATTACATTATGAAAACAATTTGATTGAAGGATTTCTTACGTTAATTAAGGGATGAAACGGTAATAATTTGGAACGAACAACATAGTGTCGATTGTTAAGGAGTAATCAATTATTAAGGGGAGAAAGAGAAATTAATATGCTGTGCATGAGACTGATAAAACTGTAAATGTTTTTTTTTTTAAGAAAGTAAAAGATGTGAAAAGAAATAAATGAGCTTTAAAATCATTTAAAAGAAAAAAGATAAAAATAAATTAAAAATATATATATGACTGGTCTCCATAAATTAAAAAATATTAATAATGCAATTAAAAGTGTAGAAACTTATCAGATACCCTAAGGCTGCAAAGTATATAGAGAATAATAGTATATAAACTATTTAAAAGTGAAAAAACTAAATCACGTGTAACTTTTTGCCTTTTGAAATATTTAAAATACTGCAAATATATCTATATATAATAAAGTTTAATTACACGTATAATTCTTGGTTCGAAAATATGAAAAAAGTTGCATGCATCAGAAACAAGGACAGATGCAAGTGACTGGGTGTAAGGGTGATAAAGTATTGTACGATAAACTTTAGGTTTGATTAGTAGTGTTGGTGATCGACGAGTAGATTTTTGATAAATTTCGGAACTATTTAGTGATACGCAATACAGAGAGTGATGGATGAAGTTGAGGGAAGTAAATATAATAGTGAAAGGGACATTTATTTGAAGAATGAGTTCATATCATCTTTAAAATGAATGTTTGTAACTTTTTTATACATTATTCAACTCTTTCATTTTTACTAATGTAAAATTTTCAACCTATATTTACATATGAAATCATAACTCCTAGAAACAAATAGTTATAATCCTAATATTAATTTTAACGATAAATCACAAATATTATCTCATATTAATAAACATGCTGTAAATTGAATGCAAAAGTATATATGAATTCAACATAATGATAATATTATTAGAGCATTATTGATCCTCCTTTGATCTTCCTCTTGTAGAGCATTAGTATCTCTTTATAGGTTTTCTTTTCTGATGGAGATAGAGAGAAAAGAAAAGAAATAGAAACTTACGTTTTGTGTGTGTGCTCTTAGAAAGGGGTCATGACCCTTTAAATATCCTAATTAGATTAATTACTTTAAGATTTAATATTTCTAATTTGACCTCTCATCAAATTAGAAATTACTTTATAATTTCTATACAATTTTTATTTTTATGCAATATGCATTTAGCAAAAATATTAATTTAATCATATCACTTTAGTATTTGCCAAGTTAAATATATGTTTTGATGAAAAAGTACCAAAGAAATTGAACATTTAAGTTTGTCGGTCAACATATGTTTGTCCAAGATAATCCATGACTCTTCAAAGTGTGAATTAATTGTCTTGTCTTATAATTTACATCAATTTTTGCAATTTTTTATTATAGTATAATAGTACTTTTATGTTAAATATAAATATTTTTATTATTATTTATCAATATTATATATTTATTTATAAGTTTAGATTTTTCATAGTTTACTTTAATATTGTTTTTCTTACAGTTCTTTGTTCATTTGTATTAAATAATAAATTATTAATTTTTTTAAGTTTTTATAATGGTGACGATTGTAATTGATTTTTTTTTATGAGATATCCAAATTTAAATTAAAAAAAATTACAAATCACATTCTAAATATTTTTTCAGGTTTTATTTGTGGAATTGACTAAAGCTAATAAAAAAACACATTCTTGTACAAGATAGTGTACTTGGACCTGTAATAGGCCGAACCTCATTCATGAAGCCCACAAACAGAAAACACGAACTTTTGAGAAGTAGATTGATCAGCTTGTATGGACCAAAGGGGAAAATGGAGTTTCTTCTGCATTTTTTTCCCTTTTTTCGATTTTTTCATTTTTATATCTTAAAAATTAGTTTTTGTAATTTGGAAATTAAAAAAAAAAGTGAAAAAGAGAGAGTACAAAAAAAAAAGGGATTAAAAACAGAAAAGAATCAAAGGAAAATAGATGCACAAAACGCAAGAAAAGGAAGAGTAGGCGAACTTGAGACAACAGGTCACATTATATTAATCAATCTTCTTCTACTTAACCAATCTCGTTTGTTATGTAATGAATTAATTTCACATAATATTTGCCAATAATATAAAGTATATGAATCAATAAGAGAATTATAAATGCGTTTATTAACATTCCTCTTTTGGGATAAAACAATTCATAATTAAAACAGAATTAAACCTAGGTAATTGTTGGAAAATAACTTTTTTTTATTAATTAAGACTGTTTTCTTATTTCCGAAAATTTACTTTTACTGTGTTAAAATTAAAATTAAAATGTATATACATAAGGACATTATTTATTATTTAAAAAAATAAAAAATGTTAATTGTAAATATTTAAAACAATTACATATAGATTGATATAGTGTATCATCATACAAATAGAAAATTTATTTTTTGACAAACTTTTAACGATATACACATAACATTTTAATGAATGAAAGAAATGTTTGATGTGACTTAAAAAGAGAAAAAAAATATTTGATATGAATTAAAAAATAAACTTTATATAAAAAAAAATTGTATAAGTATCGTAATCGATACAAATAATAATACGTGAAACTAAAATATTTGACTTTTTCTTCGTTCATTCCATTCTCAATTTCAAGTGGCTAGGTCATTTTCTCTCCGTCAAACTTATTTATATAAATTTCAAGTCATTTGAAAACACAGTCGATAATTACTCATGGTAAAACATTTAAATTTGATCAACTATTGGTATTTTAGAACATGTATATTGATATATTATGTGACAGTTATTGAAGCATTTAAGTTGGTAAGTGATTTTATGGCACCCAAGAATTCACTCTCTAATTGTAAACTATACAATTGCATCAGCTTGCAACAAAGAAAACAACTATACATAACACAGCCATATCACCAAAATCCGATTTAAAATCCTAATTCTGGTTGTGGAATCATCTAAATCTGTTGATTTTGTTGAAGTTGTGTTACAATCTTGACCCTGCTGCTGATTATATATGTGCGTGTGAACCACAAGTTGATCTCCTCATGCATTGTAGTAATGGAAACTATCATTGGCATGGACGCATAGTTCATCAAAAACTGAACTCTTCTGGAATATGAATTATAGTCTTTAATTGCTTCCATCACCTAATTTATAGTTGCCACCATATTGTTAATAAAACAGTGGCAAGACCTAATATCATCAGCTTCGGTGACTTCTCAGCATAACCATGCCCAACTGACACATCTACTGCAACTGGGAATTTCCCATTTCCTGATTTTATCGACCTGCGTAATATCAAAAACATTTATTTTACTTCTTCATTCTTTACAGAGGAACACACAAACAAACACAATTACAATATCATTGCTTCCATCTTAAGAAACAAAAATGAAAACCTACATTCTTCTTCTACCTTTATATTTCCACCGGTAAAGGCTTTTTACCCGGTTATTTTTCTCATTTTGGCTCGGGTCTGGACCGAGGCATATTGGGGTGAGGTCAAAAAGTATTCCCTTTTGGTCTCGGTTGTTACCCGAAGTCATAGAATCTCTTTTATGCTTCGGTTCTAAATGAACCGGAGCCATATGGTTCCTTTTCTGCCTCGGGTCCACGAGAACCAAAGCCATACGGTTCCTTTTCCACCCCTAGTTGCTCCGACCGGTGAGTCTACAAAACTCCCTGTGGTGATACCCCTTGGTGCGGCAATGGCTGCTTGTGCACAGTTGACGCAGGTTAGGTATGGTGAGAAAAGTGACGGCCTTGTGACATGCCGAGACGCAGAAGTTCCTGGATCTGTTGTGGTGCGACCTAAGCGAAAATTGGACCATGCTTGTGTTAACAAGTTTGATTCGCTTGGTTCAGAGATCATTAAAATGCCGAAGCAGTTTACCTACAAGGAGCTGAAGTCTGCTACAAAGTGTTTCAATGCGAATAGGATCATTGGTCATGGCGCGTTTGGGACTGTGTATAAGGGGGTTTTGCCTGAAAACGGGGACACTGTTGCGGTGAAGAGATGCAGCCATAGCAGTCAGGGGAAGAATGAGTTTTTGTCGGAGTTGTCTATCATTGGGAGCCTGAGGCATCGGAATCTGGTTCGGCTTCAAGGGTGGTGCCACGAAAAGGGGGAGATTCTGCTGGTGTATGACTTGATGCCGAACGGGAGTTTGGACAAGGCTTTGTTCGAGGCAAGGACACCTCTTCCCTGGTCTCACCGGCGCAGCCCCCTCTCAGAACCCTTGGCTTCGAACCTAGGGGTTCCAAGTTAGCGTCCGAAACGACGGTCTCTCCCACCTTCGTGATCGCATTCGAGCATCGAGCTTCGCATAGCAACGTCGGGGAGCTTTCCGGCAAGCTGAGCAACTCTGGCGCGTTTCAGTTCTCCACCGGGAATGACGGCTCCGGTGACTTGTTGGATTTGGAGGAAAGTTTGACAGTGCTAGAAGAAACTAGAAGCTCTAGTATCGCTGAGTTTTGGGACAAGTCTGGGTTCGCAGAGAGAGATGGAGAACATGCAGCAGCGCGGAAGAAGCAAAAGTGTTCGCATTTTGTGCTCTAATTAAACTATATGGTCTCGGTTCAATTAATAATCGAGGCATATAGTCCTATTTGACCCCGGTTCAGTGTTCTTTTTGAAATTTTTAGCCACGTTTTTTGCTTTGGGTCTGTTCAATCGAAGCATATAAACACCTTTTGGCACCAGTTTTTTTTGAACCGAAGTCTATAACTCCTTTTGGCTTCGGATTTTTCTTGAACCGAGACATAAAAGTTACTTAAAATTGCAAAAATGTCACCGCGCCGTTATATGCTTCGGTTCCTTGCCAACCGAAATCTATAAAATGAGGTAAAAATGTAATTCTGCACTGGTATCTAATGAATTTTCCTAAACAGGTCTTTCTTTTCGTCACTAATTGGTAAAAGTTAGCATGATTCTCAATGTTAAAGAGATAGTTTTAAAATGAAATTTATAATCATTGAATAAGACTATGCAAGATTAGAAAAAAATACTCCTTTTTCGAAAAAACATTAACCATATTAAACTTAAGAAGAATATTTACAAGGGCTAAGAATACACTTCATCCTACATTAAATCGTTAAGAAAATTATTCATGTTTTTAGAAAAATATATCATTTTCAAAACAATAACTATTCTTAATATGGAAAAGAAATTAACTTATTATACCTTTTGGTGGAGGAGGGACAGAAAGTGATGCGGTAATCCGCAGAGGCGCAAGTGAAGGTGCTGGTGGCATCGTCGTATGCGAAGCTATAGGCGCGTGGGCACGCGCTCTTGAACAACTGCGAGTAAGAGCTCGCCTTGCATGTCTCAGGCGTCGAGTAGGGCCCACTACAACAATACCGCGGATCCCCAAAGGCTTCGCACGCGCTCTTGCACGCAACGCCTTCCCCACTCGCTGCTGCCCTCACCTTCAGCTCCGCCGGACACCCTCCGTTCAAGTCCGCCGCGCATCCGGTCGCGGTGCAGTTTCCCCCGCCGCCTTGTGCCTCAACCAGCATGGGGAGGTTGTAGCCGTCCACCACGCTGACGTCGTAGAAATCCAGTCCACCGCCGCCGTTCAAGGTGAACTCAGCTAGTGTGGCAGGCGGAGCTGCCCCTCCACCGTTGCATTCCATGGCGGAGGAGCCGCAGTCTCCGGTGACGCAGGAGAATTTTCCAGCGGAGTCCGTGGAGCACAGGGTTCGGCCCCAGAGGCGGCCGGACCAATTGGTGGGGACGACGAAGGCGTCGGACTGAGCGGGTTGCAGGGCAAAGCCGGTGGTAGCGAGTTGCGCCGTTCCGGCGCCGGACAAAATCCCTGGCCAAACCGGGAAACTACACTTGTTTACTATAGTAAATTTCGCTGAATTTGACCCTGGATAAGTTAAAATAGAAAAGGTTACTAGATAAATTTTTTTCATAATTATTTATACAGTGTTATAACTTAAAATTATTTTTTCTAAATAACTAATATATACATGGATAAAATAATCTGTTTTATAGAAAAAAATATACTTCAGGAAAAAAATAATATTTCCCCTCGGTATATTTTTAACAACATTTTACATTCTTAAAATTTCCAAGGAATTTTTTATCCAAATATCTACCATCTACGGAAAAGTATAAATAGAAGAAAGAAAATGTAGGTGTTTATGGAGATATGATTAGCACCTTTAAGAAAGTGAGAGAAAAATAGGAAGATGAGAGTGACAGTTGAAGAAGTCATGGATGAAAATGTTGAAGGTGTAGGAAACAGGGTTTAGTGGAGGAGGGTGGCTCAGTAGTGAACTCAATATATACACTGATTCTGATTCTGATTCTGATTCTGATTCTGGTGTGGCTGCCATGTGCATTTCAGGTCCCACTTTAGCTACCACATGCATGCACAACACAACACAGCACAACCTTAACACTCTGAGTCCTCAAAGTGTGTTTTTTGGTGAGCATTTTTGAATTATTATCATAAGCTCCAGATCCAACGAACCTGTTATAAAATAATCACAGGTTCAGCTTTTCCATTAAATGTGTATCAGTGGTGTATGCTGACGGATACATGAGAGGAAAAGAGGTTAATGGCAATGAAGCATGCGCAGGATATGTGACATAAGAATTTGGTAAATTTTGAAGGCAAAGGAACAAAGATTGAGGTTCAGGTGTTTCAGTTTTCATGTGAATTATTATGTCTCATTTTCTGTGTCCAAAGTTACTGCATTCTCCTCTCTCATCACATGCTCCTACTAGGAATACCATAAACCCATACTCTATACAACGCACTTTCCACTAATTCACCCCAAAACGGAATAATTGGTTTTAAAGTTTCTGGTTAAAGAAATCAGATTTTGTGTGTATTCTAAAAGCAGCTTCTACTACTACATATTAAATACCAGAAAATATATTCTTCAGATCATCTTACTAAATATACTAACAACATAATTTTGTAAATGGGTATTTAGATTTTCATATATAACATATCTAATTTTGCAAATAGATATGTTTTATGTGATTAGGTTATATGTTAATAAGTCATATGATACACTTTTATGTTTTGTTTTTGTGAAAATCCAATATATATTGTTCTTGTGTGTGTAATATATTGATCTCCTATATTACTGTCTAGTGCTAGGAGTTTTATTTTATTGTATTCAGCTTATATAATTTATTGTTGCCAATGTTTTGTTCTTGTGTGATATTAATCCTTAAAAAATAAGATTTTTACTTTTGGTTCTTATTTGACATTAATTCTTGTGGACTTTTGTCTGTATTAAATAGTTTTTGTAAAATGTTGACTGTGCTGAGTTTTGTCCTTGATTAGGACTAAAATAAAAACAATCAAGTTCAAGTTCAAGAGAGTTATTCATATAAAAGTGAACCAATAAAAATTTAAAAAACAAGAAATGCAATGCCTTCTAGGGATTAAACCCGATAAGAATTTTTATGGAGACAAAAACCAATTATATTATAAAAATAAATATAATAGTAAAGATAAGACTTAAATAAAGTTTAGGTCCTATGTCATGGATTCTTGTTTTGAGTGTTTAATAAAAAAAAAATTCTTCCAATACTTAGTCATTCTTATTGACTTAAGTATCTAAAAATTACAATATTTTTAGATTTTATTTTTTATAATTTATTAACTCTTTTTTTCATCCTAACGAATGATATATTTTCATTATATGTAGGCTATATATATTTTTAGTACTTTGAATTATATGATATGTATTTAAGATACATAATGAAATTGATGAAAATAACATTAAATTAAATAAAAGAAATTAATTCATTAGGTACCTGAGGAAAATTTTTAAAAAGGGGTCACTTTGACCAAAAATTTGTAAAAAATAGTCGTTTGAAATTTTATTTGCAAAACTGGATCGTGTCGTCAGGGGAGAGGACGACTTTAAAGGTGAAGTCGTCCTCCCAAAGGCCGGTTTCCACTTTTTTTTTTTTTAAATGAAGTCGTCCGGCTGAAGGTCGGTTTTTGGTTTGGCGTTAATGAAGTCGTCTTTGCGGATGATGACTTCATTTTAGTTTTTTTTTAACAGTAAATGATAATAAATTGAAATAAAAATAGAAATAAACTTTAATATATTTTTTAAATGATTAAAAATTAAAATACAATAATTTAGTAACTTGAAAATAATGAAACAGTCATCTATGTCCTCCGGTTCCACATGTTGGTCTTCTTTTGGGTCTGTTGGGACGTGTTAGTGGTTGTTGTTATGGTTCATCATCGTCATCGTCATCTTCATCTTGATGACTTTGGACATTTTGAGGAATTTGTGGTGATTGGGAAGGCATTGGCGGAGGATAGAATGGCATTGATGATGAAGATCCTGGATAATAGGCAGATGGTGGTGTCATGGTGTTGGTTCCAAACATATGTGATGGACCAGCACCATAAGTTGACTGATGCGGGAAGAAACCGTATGAGGAAGGGATATGTTGGAATGAGGTGTTTGATGGGTTGTCAAATTGAGGATGTGAATGTCCAAACATTTGACCTTGACCCATAGGGGACTGTCCGAAAAAGGGTTGGTGATGATGCATGAAATCTGGAGAAGACCCA
>Ga0214543_1009170_pt1 | contig 15604 bp, 17 predicted proteins | sample CNSS2metaG_FD_160094 | JGI IMG/M metagenome (GOLD analysis project Ga0214543, IMG submission 160094) | Root nodule microbial communities from cowpea collected in UCLA plant growth center, Los Angeles, California, USA - CNSS2 | ecosystem: Host-associated > Plants > Roots > Nodule | place: USA... | reverse complement strand
TTGAGGTCTTCTCTTTCTCTCGATTTTACTCTTTTGGTGTGTTTTATTTTTCTTTCGGATTTTTCCCACCATGTGTTGCATTGTTTTTATTTTTTATTACTTCTTTAATTTATTAAAGATAATTTACACTATGTTAAGGGATGAAAAAAGGTGAAAGGGAAGGAAAGAAGATGAGAATAAAGAGAAAAGAAAGTGAAATAATTATGTAAGTTATTTTGATTGAGTTAGAAGTGATAAATAAGAAGAAAACAAATCATATAAAATGACAGCTATTTTGCATAGAGAAAGTTTAGATGAAGGACAAATAAAGATATTTTTATTTGTTTTTTATAAACTTTTTTCTCTTTTCTTTTCTCGAAAGGGAAGGAAAGAATCACAAAGTTCTTATTACTTTTGTTTTATGTCTTACCAAACAAACAAAAAACTCCAATTCTTTATAATCTTTTCTTTTCATCATTTTTGTTTTTCTCCTTTTCAATAATAACAAATAAAGGGTGGACTCTCGTTAGCAAAGACAAAAATAAAAATAAATTGGATGAAAATCGTTTAAAGGTTAAAAACTAATTATAGAATTAATTCCTTTGTATAAAATATAGGATAACGTATTTATGATATCCAAATCATATAGAGACGGGGTAAGTTTATTTCATGACTAATAAAACAACATGATATATATCTATATCTTATAATATCTAACAATCACTAATGCAAAAATCATTTATTGTTATAATTTTTTATGTTGGTTATAATTCATATGCCATAATAAGTGACATGGTGACATTATTGTAAATATCATAAGACTTTATATGCTGATTACACTAGAACTAGTATAGAAAGTGGGCATGGTGGCAAATTTGAAATAAAGTAAAAGACTTTCTATGTTGGTTAAACCTAGAACCGGTATAGAAAGTGTGGGCGGTGACAAATTTGTAATAAAGTATAAGACTTTGTATTCAAGTAAAACCGACATCTAAAGTGATGTAGTGACACTTTTGTAATATAGGAGAAGACTTTCTATGTCGGTTTGTCCCTATAGTCGGCATAATATGTTTAATCTTTTCATACCCTCTTTTTGGTTGTCCTCAGCACTGCACCTTCCGTTCTTTGGTTCTCTTCTGCATTGCACCTTCCTCTAATTGGTTCTTCTCTTTCATTGTTGACTATGCACCTTCGTCATTGCTCATTTTCATTGAAGCCTCTGTTCCTCGTTGGTCGTTCCTCATTCTCATGTTGTTGTGGCATTTTCTCGTGTTCTGGTAGCATTTCCCTTCCTCCCATTCTCTCGCTCTCGTGTTGTGGTGGCTTGCTCGTCGTTGCTAAAAGTCGTTCTCCTCGTTTAGGGTTTTGGTGAAACATAGTCTAGGTCATCTTTGAGCCTTATTCTCTATTTTTCGTGTCTTGTTCTCTACCTACCCTTCATCAAATAAATATTATTTCCTACTTGTTAATATGTTTCATACAATCTATGCTACCCTTTTGAAAACCACCAATTTCACTCTAATTCTTTTCTTCAAATTTAGCCAATTCCATTGTAATTGGGTTGATTAAAATGAATGATTGAGTTTAATCTAATAGGATAGAAGTAAGGTAGTGACTTACAATCACATCATTGTGAGATCTATTTAATCTAAATTTGTTTGTGTTTATTTAGTTGAATAAGCGTGCCTTTGGTCAGGTGTTTGTTTAATACCCAGTGTTGGATGTTATGTAACATAGGATATGGTAGGCTTTGTGATGCCTTAAAGGGTATCTGACCTTGATCGAGGGAGGGAATATTTATTTTCCCATTTTAGTGTTGTAGAGGTTTTAAGATTTTTAGCAAACCAAATTAAAGAGGGTGAACAAATTGTGCATAGTAGGGCATTAGACTATCATAGTCTTTAAGTGAGTTTGGTTTTTCTTTCTTTTGGTAAGTGGGTAGTGTGAGGGTTAGGGTTTTTGGTTGTGATCGTTTTCGTTGAATCCAATGCTAGAGATTTTAGATTTTTGGTGGTCATCAAAATCACCAAATAATGCACATTGGTACAAGTCCTAATCAATATGGCTGTTTAGCAATGAGATATTAATCTCATAATATTTAATAATATCTAACATTATCTATAATATTTAATAACACCTAATAATATCTAATACCCCTCCTTAAGTTGGTTCATATAACGTATGTATGTTACAAATATAATCAATTCTAGATTCTCATAGACTTAGTAAAAATATCTACTAATTAATCATTTGGGTTAACAACCTCGATCTTGGTGCCTTCAAATATATATATATATATATATATATATATATATATATATATATATATATATATATATATATATATATATATATATATATATATATATTTCAAATAAAATGACAATCAATTTTAATGTGTTTGATCTTTTCATAAAATATGGGATATGAGTTAATATGAAAAGTAGTCTGATTGTCACATATAAGTTTGATTTGAGTGACATCTTCAAATTACAATTCTTTAAGTAATTATTTAAGCTAAATAATTCATAACGGGTTGAGATCATAACTCTATATTCTGCTTCTGTACTAGATCTAGCTACAACATTTTATTTCTTACTCTTCCAAGAGATAATATTATCACCAATGAAGATACAATATTTGAAAGTAGATCTTCTATCAAAAGGAGATCTTCTCCAATCAACATCTGAGTTGTAGACAACTTTCGTGTGGTTATTGTGACCACGAAACAAACATTTTTCAGGAAATCCTTTAATGTTCTTTAATATACAAATGATTGCATTCCAGTGTTGAAGGTATCAAAAATTGACACACTTAAAAAGGATGCTAAAGTGAGGATATCAAAAGGAATGAAATGATGTAAGTAAAAGAAGGATGTATGGGACATGACTAAAGAGAAATTGAGGTACATGGTTCTTCATCTTTGTTAAGAAGGAGGAAAGTGTCACTGTTGTTTGTTTATTTATCATTTTCTTATAAACACAAATAATGCAGATATGATAATGAATGTTTTGAAAATAACAATGTCGGTATCCCTAATTTCGAGCACCTTGTCGATAATATGGAAGATGATTATGAAGGTGATTTGGAACCCTCCCCCGAACTAATGAGATTAGTGGAGCAAGAATCTAGGGAAATAAAACTCCACCAAGAAGATGTGGAAGTGCTTAACCTAAGTGAGGGGGATGAGAAGAAAGAAGTGAAAATTGGCACTAGTATGAAGAAAGAAGTGAAAGAAGAATTGTGTGCCTTGCTAAAGGAGTTTAGGGATGTGTTCACTTGGTCGTACAATGATATACTTGGTTTAGATACTGATATAGTGCAACATAAGCTTCCACTCAAGTCGGAATGTCCTCTAGTCAGACAAAAGCTAAGAAGGATGAAACCAGAAATGACATTAAAGATCAAAGAGGAAGTGCAAAAGCAATTTGACGCTGGATTTTTAGCTGTGGCAAAAGACCCTCAGTGGGTGGCAAATATTGTACCAGTGCCCGAAAAGGATGGTAAAGTTCGGATGTGCGTTGACTATCGAGATTTGAACCATGCGACTCCAAAAGGCAACTTCCCGTTACCGCACATCGACACATTAGTGGATAATACAGCCAGGTTCTCACTATTTTTGTTTATGGATGGCTTCTCGGGATATAATCAGATTAAGATCGCACCTGAAGATGTGGAAAAGACCACATTTATCACGTTGTGGGGAACATTTTGCTATAAGGTGATGTCTTTCGGGCTTAAAAATGTTGAGGCAACCTATTAAAGGGCCATGGTAGCACTTTTTCATGATATGACGCACAAAGAAATCGAGGTTTATGTAGATGACATGATCGCCAAGTCTGAGTCAGAAGAAGAACAAATCCTCAACCTAAGGAAATTGTTTGAGAGATTAAGGAAGTTTAAACTTAAACTAAACCCGACTAAATGCACATTCAGTGTGAAATCTGGAAAGTTGTTGGGTTTTGTTGTCAGTCAAAAGGGGATAGAAGTCGATCTCGACAAGATGCGTGCGATAATCGAAATGCCTGCTCCCAGTACGGAAAAGGAGGTGTGGGGTTTCTTAGGCAGTCTGAACTACATTGCTAAGTTCATCTCCCAATTAACCGCCACATGTGAACCAATATTCAAGCTATTGCGTAAAAATCAGGTCGTTGAGTGGAATGAAGACTGTCAGACTGCTTTTGACAAAATCAAAGAATATCTACAAGATCCTCCAATGTTACGCCCACCTAAACCGGGGAAGCCGCTCATTTTGTATTTGACTGTATTCGACGAGTCAATGGGTTGTGTGTTGGGTCAACATGATGAAACCTGAAAAAGAGAGCATGCCATATACTACCTGAGTAAGAAGTTCACAGAATGTGAACAACGGTATTCGTTTTTAGAGCGAACATGTTGCGCATTGGCATGGGCTGCTCATCGTCTAAGACAATACATGTTGAGTCATTCTATCTGGTTGATATCCAAGACTGACCATATCAAGTATATTTTTGAAAAACCTGCTCTCATCGGAAGGATAGCCCGGTGGTAGATGTTGTTATCAGAATACGACATTGTGTATGTCACTCAGAAATCCATCAAGGGTAGTGCTTTGGCTGAATATCTGGCCCAACAACCTGTTAACGATTACCAGTTGATGCAACCCGAATTTCTCGATGAGGACATCATGGCCTTGTTTAAAGATGATCAAGAAGATCAGAACATAAAGACATGGACATTATTATTCGATTGAGCTTCTAACGTCATGGGACATGGTATAGGGGCAATACTAATATCTCCAGAAAATCAATACATTTCGATGACGGCAAAGTTGTGTTTTAATTGCATGAACAATATCACTAAATATAAAGCATGCGCTATGGGCATCAAAGCCGCAATTGAGTCAAAGGCAAAAATTTTGAATGTGTATGGAGATTTAGTGTTGGTTATCCATCAAATAAGGGGAGAATGGGAGACTAGGGATCAGAAGTTGATTCCCTACAGAGCTTATATCATGGAATTGGTGGAGTATTTTGATTTCATTGGATTCCACCACATTCTGCGAGAGGATAACCAATTGGCAGATGCCTTAGCCACCTTATCATCGATGTTCAAGATTAATCAGGATGGGGTATTGCCGATGATCCAAATGAAGAGCCACGAAGAGTCAGCATATTGTCATCTCATCGAGGAAGAGTTAGATGGTAAGTCGTGGTATTTTGATATTAAACACTATCTAAAAACCAGAGAATACCCCTAAGAAGCATATGAGAATGATAAAAGGACACTACGAAGGTTGACTGCAAATTTTATCCTAAGCGGGGATGTGTTGTACAAGAGAAATCATGATATGGTTCTCCTTCGATGCATGGATGCAAAGGAGGCCGAGTCAATATTGGAGGAAGTTCATGAAGGTACTTTCGGTACACACAAGAATGGACACTCGATGGCTAAAAAGATCTTGAGAGTTGGTTACTTTTGGTGGACTATGGAGAATGATTGTTGCACACACGTGAGAAAGTGCGAGAAATGTTAGAAGTATGCAGATAATATCAATATGGCGCCTATTACTTTAAACGTAATGTCTACCCCATGGCCGTTTTCAATGTGGGGGATAGATTTCATCGGAGCCATAGAGCCAAAAGCCTCAAACGGACATTGCTTCATACGAGTTACAATTGATTATTTCACTAAATGGGTGGAAGCTGCTTCATACGCCAGTATGACTAGGAAAGTTGTGACTAAATTCATAAAAAGAGAGTGGATTTGTAGGTACGGATTGCCTAGCAAGATAATCACTGATAATGCCACCAATTTGAACAATCAAATGATGGTTGAATTGTGTGAAGGATTTAAAATTCAACATCATAATTCTTCTCCCAATCTTCCGAAGATTAATGGGGCAGTCGAGACTGCTAATAAGAATATCAAGAAAATTGTACAGAAAATGGTGGTCACGTATAAAAACTGGCACGAGATGCTTCCCTTTTCTTTGCATGGGTATCGCACCTCGGAACGAACATCAACTGGGGCAACACCTTATTCTCTGGTGTACGGAATGGAGGCAGTCCTACCCTTCGAAGTAGAAATCTCATCCCTACGAGTGTTAATGGAGATCCAATTGGAAGAGGCAAAATGGGTTCAGGCCCGATTTGACCAGCTTAATCTCATTGAGGAAAAAAGGCTAGCAACGGTGTGTCATGGACAGTTATACCAAAGAAGGATGAAAAAAGCATTCGACAAGAGAGTGCGCCCTAGAGAGTTCCATGAAGGCAAGCTAGTCTTGAAAAAGATCTTACCTATACAAAAGTATCATAGGGGCAAGTGGACTCCAAATTATGGAGGCCCGTATGTGGTGAAGAAAGCATTTTCTGGTGGGGCGCTAATTCTCACAAGGATGGATGGAGAGGAGTTACCATTACCAATCAATTCTGATGCGGTCAAAATATTTTACGCAGGATGATTCCTTGATAGAAGGTGCTACTAGGGGATATTGACATTGTCTCCAAATTTTGTTGTATTCTGCTCTGTTTTTCATTCAATAAACATCATTTGGTTTTCTCCATAAATTTAAAGCAATAGATGTCACGCTGAATTCGTAAAGAGAATAATAAACAAAAAAGAAAGGAATAAAAGTATATGCATACCAACGTGGCATCATAGGTACATTCACTAAGAGCGGACTCACTTTTGGAGGGTGTCGTGGAAAAAATTAATAAATAAAAAGGAAAAAAAACAAAAGCTTTCTATAAATTTTATCCATGCATCCATGCATTTATGCATCCTCACCACATTACATCATTTGCCTAAAGATTGAATATCACCAATGCTAAGCATTTAAGCAATGTTTACTAACACATCAAAATCGCACTTCGGGTTCTTCTTTCAGATATAGACCTTCTCCAATGAAATGGTCATTAATTCTTTTTTTACATCAAGACCCTTTCCAATGGAATGGTCATTGATTTTTTTGCCACATCAAGACCCTCTAAAATGGAATGGTCATTTATTTCTTTCTTCACATCAAGGCCCTCTCCAATGGAATGGTCATTTATTTCTTTCTTCACATCAAGGCCCTCTCTAATGGAATGGTCATTGATTTCTTTGTTACAGCAAGACCCTCTCCAATGGAATGGTCATTTATTTCCTTCTTCACATCAAGGCCCTCTCCAATGGAATGGTCATTTATTTCTTTCTTCACATCAAAGCCCTCTCCAATGGAATTGTTATTCATTTTTTTGCCACATCAAGACCCTCTAAAATGGAATGGTCATTGATTTCTTTCTTCACATCAAGGCCCTCTCCAATGGAATGTTCATTGATTTCTTTGTTACAACAAGACCCTCTCCAATGGAATGGTCATTCAATTCTTTGTTAGAATAAAACCCTCTCCAATGGAATGGTCATTTATTTCGGTCTTCACATCAAGGCCCTCTCCAATGAAATGGTCATTGATTTCTTTGTTACAACAAGACCCTCTCCAATGGAATGGTCATTTATTTCCTTCTTCACATCAAGACCCTCTCCAATGGAATGGTCATTGATTTCTTTGTTACAGCAAGACCCTCTCCAATTGAATGGTAATTTATTTCTTTCTTCACATCAAGGCCCTCTCCAACGGAATGTTCATTGATTTCTTTATTACAGCAAGACCCTCTCCAATGGAATGGTCATTTATTTCTTTTTTCACATCAAGGCCCTCTCTAATGGAATGGTCATTGATATCTTTGTTATAGTAAGACCCTCTCCAATGGAATGGTCATTTATTTCTTTCTTCACATGAAGGCCCTCTCCAATGGAATGGTCATTGATTTCTTTGTTACAATAAGACCCTCTCTAATGGAATGGTCATTGATTTCTTTGTTACAACAAGACTCTCTCCAATGGAATGGTCATTGATTGCTTTGTTACAGCAAGACCCTCTCCAATGGAATGGTCATTTATTTCTTTCTTCACATCAAAACCCTCTCCAATGGAATTGTTATTGATTTCTTTGTTACAGCAAGATCCTCTCCAATGGAATGGTCATTTGTTTCTTTCTTTACATCAAGGCCCTCTCCAATGGAATGGTCATTGATTTCTTTGTTACAACCAGACCCTCTCCAATGGAATGGTCATTCATTTCTTTGTTACAGTAAAGTCCTCTCTAATGGAATGGTCATTTATTTTTGTCTTCACATCAAGGCCCTCTCCAATGGAATGGTCATTGATTTCTTTGTTACAACAAGACCCTCTCCAATGGAATGGTCATTTATTTCCTTCTTCACATCAAGGACCTCTCAATTGGAATGGTCATTGATTTCTTTCTTCACATCAAGGCCCCCTCCAATGGAATGTTCATTGATTTCTTTGTTACAGCAAGACCCTCACCAATGGAATGGTCATTCATTTCTTTGTTACAGTAAAACTCTCTCCAATGGAATGGTCATTTATTTCTGTCTTCACATCAAGGCCCTCTCCAATGGAATGGTCTATGATTTCTTTGTTACAACAAGACCATCTTCAATGGAATGGTCCTTTATTTCCTTCTACACATCAAGGCCCTCTCCAATGGAATGGTCATTTATTTCTTTCTTCGCATGAAAGCCCTCTCCAATGGAATTGTTATTGATATTTTTGCCACATCAAGACCCTCTAAAATGGAATGGTCATTGATTTCTTTCTTCACATCAAGGCCCTCTCCAATGGAATGTTCATTGATTTCTTTGTTACAGCAAGACCCTCTCCAATGGAATGATCATTCATTTCTTTGTTACAGTAAAACCCTCTCCAATAGAATGGTCATTTATTTCTGTCTTCACATCAAGGCCCTCTCCAATGGAATGGTCATTGATTTCTTTGTTACAACAAGACCCTCTCCAATGGAATGGTCATTTATTTCCTTCTTCACATCAAGACCCTCTAAAATGGAATGGTCATTGATTTCTTTCTTCACATCAAGGCCCTCTCCAATGGAATGTTCATTGATTTCTTTGTTACAGCAAGACCCTCTCCAATGGAATGATCATTCATTTCTTTGTTACAGTAAAACCCTCTCCAATAGAATGGTCATTTATTTCTGTCTTCACATCAAGGCCCTCTCCAATGGAATGGTCATTGATTTCTTTGTTACAACAAGACCCTCTCCAATGTAATGGTCATTTATTTCTTTCTTCACATCAAGGCACTCTACAATGGAATGTTCATTGATTTCTTTGTTACAGCAAGACCCTCTCCAATGGAATGGTCATTGAACCCTCTCCAATGGAATGGTCATTTATTTCTTTCTTCACATCGAGGCCCTCTCCAATGGAATGGTCATTGATTTCTCTGTTACTGTAGGACCCTCTCCTTTGGAATGGTTGAGTCTGTTTTCTTCTTTGGATCATGACTCTTTTCTTTGAATTGGTCATTGTATATGCTTGGTTTATTTCCTTTAAAACTCAAACGAAATTAGTGTTTTATCTTTACTCATCTTTTACTTTGATAACTTAAGAAAGTTAAAATTTCATATTATTAAGTAAAATCTAAGTAAAGAGGGGCAGTTGTCAATACCCAATTTTGTCTGGGTAACAATAAGAAAAATAATAAACAAAAAAAATTAATTAAAGTTCAATTGAGAAGAATAAATAAATAATTAATAAAATAAAAGAAAGGTAAAAAATATGTTTTAGTTTGAGAAAAAATAAATATCTATGCTTATTTAATTTATTATTATTATTTTTAATTTAATTTAAGTTTGTTTTTTTTATTTATTTATTTGTGCTTTTTATTTTTATTATTACTATTATTTTATTATTACATTATTTTTATTTCTATTATTCTAGTTCCATTTTGTTTTATGTCTCTCATTCTAGTTTAATAAAAAAAAGAAAAAAAAAAAAACAAAAGAAAAGCAAAAAACAGCAAAAAGAAAAAAAAGAAAAAGAGAGAAAGCTAGAGGTAACGTAAGGTCTCTTTGTTATCAGACTCATGCCTGCTATGCTATCATGGCTTTTGCATTGGGAATGACTTGTAATAGCTAGCTGGCCATGGTCAGGATAGCTGAAGGAGCCGGAAGCAACATCTGCTCTCAGCCTTAACCCACATCTCGAGATTGGAAGGTGCAGAGAAAAGTGAACAGAAAAAAAAAAGGGAACTACATAACTAAGAGAAAAAACTAAGATTGAGGGGACACAAAAAAAAATAGGAACAGAGAACAAACCCTTGACGAAAAATTGCACCCAATAGGAGGATATAGTGAAAGAGATTTTACAACAAGGTAACGATCTTATCTGCTTAACTTTTGTTGGCTTTGTCTAAGGATGATGCTTGTAAACGTACGCATTCAATTTATTTGATTTTAGCATTGTTGTTATATGTTTACTCTCTTCTATGCTCTCGCAAATTCCTTCGTCACCATTTTTCATTCTCAAACCCATTTGAATCAATCTCGTCATCTTCATCCAACACGCACGAAACCATCATAAACGCCCCCATTTCTCGTCTTGTCTTCATTGCTCACCTGCGTAAAAAACCAAAGAAATAAGACCCAACAATAGAGACCCAAAAATAGAGACCCAAAAAATAAGTAATCCAAAGGTCCGAAAGGGTGAGCACAAGCAATCTCCGATGACATCATCGGCAGCGAGTTGGGTTTCAAACGGAGAAGTGTGGTTGCAGACCCAACGGCGTGGTCATGGCAGCAACTCCAATCTCGATCACCAACAGCGTCGCTAGGGGGGCTCTGTTCGGTTTTAGAGAGCTCGCGAGTTAGGAAGGACGAGCCCCTTGTTCGCACCGGCGGCGCCGACGATTCCCTCGACGGCGATGGCAGGGCCGACGACGGCCTTGAAGCGGCGGGAGGAAGCTTATGGAGACATTGTTGGGCAGCAACGAGAGTGATTGTCTCGCACGCGGGAAAGAAACGAAGCACGAGGATTTGGGGAGTTGGTTTCTCGCCAGTGACGACTCCGGTGGTGGCTGGCGTCGACGGCTGCATGTCTCGCCGGCGGGACCTTCGACGGCAGCGTGGTGGCATGATGGCGTGGCGTGGTGGCGTAGTAGCATGGTGGTGCGATGACTACGGAAGAAAGAGAAACAGAAATAAACCCTTTAGGGTTTCTGATCTCTTAATAATAATAATAATAATAATAATAAGAGGTTGGGTTTAGGCTGGAAGCCAGACCCATCTTTACTTCAAACACTCTTGTCTTTAATCCCTACACACCCCTTTTTTTGTTTCTGCACACCCATTGTTTTTTTATCTCGCACCCCTGTTTTAATTTTACTGTGAGTACCCCTGATGTTTACTAACCTCGCACCCCTGCCATACCTTTTTCATGTTTTACTTCACGCACCCCGTCTTTAATCCTAGCACACGCCTTTTTTGTCTTTGTGCACCCTTTTTTTTATCTCACACCCCTGTTTTAATTTTACTGTGAGTACCCCCTGATGTTTACTAACCTCGCACCCTTGCCATACTTGTTTCATGTTTTACTTCGCGCACCCTCGTCTTTAATCCTTGCATACCCCCTTTTTTGTCTCTACACACCCCCTTTTTTTATCTCGCACCCCTGTTTTAATTTTTCTGTGAGTAACCCCTGAGGTTTACTGACCTCGCACCCCTACCACACTTTTTTCATGTTTTACTTCGTGCACCACCATAATTGATAACCTTGCACCCTTGTTTATGTTTATCTTGTTTTGGGCCTGTGTTTTATGTTTACTTCATGCACCTCACACACATTACTCATGCACCCTACTATTGTTTTTTTTTTTACTTTTATCCTCTTTTTTTTTGTTATTAATTTGTTTTTCTCCAAAAAAAAGAGAAAACAAAATGTTTTAAATTATAAAAATTACAAAAAAAATAGAAAAAATCTAAAAAATGAAAAATGTTCTCTTTTGCTTTATTGTGTCTGTCTGATCGCCCGCACCGTAAGACACTCATTTTCAAATATACCAAAATAGTTTAGTTTCTCTTTTAGTGTCTGTCTGACCATTCGCGTCGTGTGACACATGTTTTCAAGTAATTCAAAATACCAAAAAAATTATATAAAATTTCAAACTATAAAAACATCAACGTTTTTAAACAAAGATATCTTTTTAAGAACTACGATATCCTTGATTCTCCATTGTGAGATACGTAGGAGCAAGGTCAGTCCTTGTCAAGTTCACCTCCAAAAAATCAAATTATTTTTCAAATAGTTTTTTTAAATATCTTTTCAAGAACTACGTAACCCTGATTTCTCACTTCAAAATGAGAATGTGTAGGACTAAGGTCAATCCTTGTCGGGCCAAAAAATTAAAAAAGTATATTTTTGTTTCTTTTTAGCATTTTTGTCTTATTTTTTTTTTTTTTGGAAAATTAACATTTTGAAAACCACATCGACTTTACATTTTTAATTAAAGGTACCACCCTCGAGCGGGCGCGTAGGGTGCTAGCACCTTCCCTACGCGTTACCGACTCCTGAACACAAAAATTTGGTTTATCCGCAAACTTGTCTTATTTTCATGGATTTCCATAGTTTTCCAAAAATAACTATGGTGACGACTCCAAATCTCTTTTAAAAACACATTTTCTTTTTTGTTTCGCCTTCCCGTTGCGATTCCGATTGCGACACCATCCCTTAAAGTGGTGTGCTTCCTTCCTCCATTATTCCATCCCATTCTCTTTTCCATCTTCGATCTTTTTTTCAAGTCATTTATGTTCTTATGTTCATTGTTTATGCTACTTTATGTTTATTTTCTTGTCATTTTGTTCTTTTCTTTGTTATATTGAATCCATCTTCTCTTCTCCCTCTTAGAGTCTCTATAAAGTGAATCTTTAGGTCTAGATAACCTTGTTATCTTGATGTTCAGTGGGGATTGTTAGTGAAAAGTGGCTCTAGAAGAGGGGAGACGAATAAAGCTCGTAGATATTTTCAAATTGTTTCGTGCAGGCATAATATAATCAAATTAAACTTAAGAGTAAGACAAAGAAGATTGCACATGAGAATTTATACTGGTTCACCTTCATTTGAGGTTATGTTTATCCTCTTAAACAACATGTTTAAGAAGTTCACTAATCAACACCTTTGACTAGTACGAGTATTAACCTTTCTAGGTTACAACGAGTTTAACCTTTTTAGTTATCACGAGTATAACCTTCTCCAGGTTACAAGTTTAACCTCTCTAGGTATCATATCTCAACCTCCCCCTAAGATCAAGAACTTTCAATTACAACAAAGATAATCTCTCACACAAAAGAGTCACAATAATGCTCACAGGGTTCAATTCACACAATGAAGAATTTACAATGGTACAATCAACCCAATATCACTCTCTCTATAAGAGAGATATGACAATGTATATGCTTACACTATTCTCACTTTTCTTTCCTATTTTGATATATGACAACTGTCAACACCCAATTTCGTTCGGGTAAGTAAAAAATTATTTCTAAAATAACCAAAAATAAGTGTTAATTAAAAAAATAAAAATAAATTATCTTACAAAAATTAATAATAATAAAATGGATTAAAAAAAATTATTATTAATTATTAATTGTTTTTTGTTTTTTTTAATTAAAATAAAAAATCAGAAATAAAAAATTAAAAATTAAAAATAATAAAATAAAATAAAAAACAGTTTTAAAAATTGGAGTAACGGTTTCTCATGGTTTCAACTTTCTCCCACTGTTGCTCACGACATCCTCTAATGCACTCGTGACATCATTTGGGGATCACTGATTCATTCTTGAAAAGAAGGAGAACCCTCGCACCACCAATCCATTATTCTTGAGGATCTTCTCACTAACACGTTAATCCATCATGAATTACCTTTTGCATCCATTTACACAACTTCTATGAAAAACAATCTTCATTCAATCATTCTTCATACAAACCATAGTCAACAAGTTAAAACCTCTATCGTGTCCAATTTTGGAAAGCATAAATTAGGAACAGAGACCGATAGAACCAAAACAGAGGGCGTAAAAAAAATCAAAACACAGAAGTAGTTGATGAGTGCGTATTTTTGCACTCATTTAATGTTTAATTCTAGGTATTTAATTGAATTTTTGTGCTTAAAGATTGAAAAAAGAGAGAGCAACAAGCAATAAATGAAAAGGAGTTGTTTTTGAAGTTATGCTCCATTATTCTTCCTACATTATTATTTCAAAAACCCAAAAATCCTAAAATTTTTCCAACCTTGGCCCCGTTATAACCTGTGAAAAGTCCTCATGATTTTTGATTGCATATTTTCTGAAAGTTTTTGAATATTAGAATCTTGTTAAGTATTAGGAGTGTTTACTTGCATGAGTATTTTGAGTGAAAACACAAGCCAAAACACTTGAGAGAATTTTGGTGAGAAAATACACATTTAACTTGAGTACTTTCTTTCATAATTGATTGTCTTGTGAATTCAAAAGATTAACTCATGTGTGAAAAATAGAATCTTTCTGTTTGTATATACATGATAATTTAATCTCTAGAAGATTGATTTGTCTCAAGTAAGGTTCATTCCTTTGATCCAGTGTTGATGTGAAATAAAATACCTCAGAATAAAGTTTTGAAATTGCTCAATGTTGCCCAGGAGTGCAAAAGGATAAGTGTGTGGTTATGATGAGTGCGTATTTTTGCACTCATTTAATGTTTAATTCTAGGTATTTAATTGAATTTTTGTGCTTAAAGATTGATTTAATTGGGATTTCCTATAATTGGGTTTATTGAACATGAGATACAAAAACATGTTAAAAATAGCTTTTTAGTTGCATAAATGTTCTTTGGATATTTTGAGGTGTGTTAGTGCAGCTACAGCTATGTTGAGCTCATGGAGGTGTAGAAATAAATTGATTAAAGCTTCATGACACCTTAAAGATAAATCCAAGAATAAGAAATTATCAAAAACACAAAAATCCAAGCCAAGCATTGCATGAAGACAGCAAGAAAAGCTTGAAAAAGTGAATAAGTTTGGCTAAACCAAGAAGAGAGGAACAAAAAAAATTGGACCTTGCGGTTTTCTTTATCTTTATGATAGAAGATAATTTGGGAAAAATATATCTTTAGATATTTTATTTGATATTTTTAAATAATTATATTATTTAATTATATCATAAAATATTAAAAGATAATAACTACCAAATCTTTTTAAATATGACAATATCTTCTTGAATCTTTTTAGTTCCACAACAAACAAATATATCTTGAAGATATTGGATTATTTAGAAGATAATTTAAGGAGATTGCAAAGGGTTGATTTGGAAAATTAATACAAATACTAATTGGTGATAATTTATCATATATCTTTAATTAATTAATTAATTTAATTATATTAGATATTGATATTATCAACCAATTATATTTGTCAAATAGTCTATATCTCTCCAAATATTTTTAAATATTTATCTTTATCTTTATTTTAAAAGATATTTGAGAGATTTTAGCAACATAAAAGCCTAGTCCAATTCCTATATAAAGAGACCAAAGGAGAAGCAGAAAGAACAAGCTCGGGACTTCGGAATTTAGGAACCCTTAGGGGGACCTAATTTCTTTCTCTCTTTTCTTCTCTCTATTCTTCTTTTTATTTTGTATTCCATGGATTGCTAAACTTCTTGGGTTGATTCCATTGTAATTTCATTATGGATTTTGAGGTTAGAATGAAATAATTTCTTTGTTCTTTTTTATTATTGTTGAGGTTTTAATTC
>Ga0214543_1009168_pt1 | contig 15606 bp, 9 predicted proteins | sample CNSS2metaG_FD_160094 | JGI IMG/M metagenome (GOLD analysis project Ga0214543, IMG submission 160094) | Root nodule microbial communities from cowpea collected in UCLA plant growth center, Los Angeles, California, USA - CNSS2 | ecosystem: Host-associated > Plants > Roots > Nodule | place: USA... | reverse complement strand
TATATATATAACATACAACATAAGCGATTATTTATTTAACAGTAACTTTCGACGAGACTCCTAAACAAAATATAAGTTTATTCTTCAACAAAATTTATACAATGTAAACTAATTATTTATAGTTATTTTAAAAATTCATTTAAAAACATTTTTAATAATCTAATTCTTTTTTTTTAGTATTTCTTTGAATAATTGCTTAAGGTGTTGAAAAAAAATTCATAGATTCTTTTACATGGAGAAATAATAATGAAATATGAATTAATTTTTTATAAACTCAGATTATTTTATATAAAAGTGAATTGTTTTAATTTTAAGCGAATTTTTCTACAATTATATATATATATATATATATATATATATATATATATATATATATATGAGTTAATTATGATATATGAAAAATCTGTGAAAAAGAAATTCATCAGATGGACTTAATATTTAACGTGCTATTAAATAAAATTCTTATGAAAGTCAATACACAACATGTTTTTTTTAGAATGAAAGGGAAAAAAAAAACTGATATAAGTTGAGTTTAATGTACACTCAATCATAGATATTTGTCCAATAATCTAGTGTACTTTTTTTATCTCTATTAATGGCAATTGTCTAACTCATGTATTATTAATCCATTTTATGTCAATTTAATTAATTTTCTTAAATTTTGAAACTTTTATAATTAAAGTTGTTGATTTGTAAATAGAGTATGAAAAATATATAAGATATTAATTATAATAGTAAACTTTGATGTATTGATTTCAAGTATTTTGACGTTGATAAATGAATAAATTTTGTAAAGGAACTTGGAATGAAAACAGAAAAAAATAATAATAAAAAACATAAAAATTTGTGGTAATTTGAAGGAAGGTAATTGTTCAACGAAAATGAAGTTGCAAAAATTGAATGTATTATTGGAAGAAATTTGGTTACTGAAGTCAAGAAGTCAATTCGTTCAATGAATCTTTAAAAAAACACTTAATGTAAACTAGTTCATCCATAATTAGTAAATGCAACTCGTATTACTCTCGGTAGGAATTAAAATTCGGTATATATCATTTTGAATAGAGCCGTCAAAATGAGTTGAAACCGACGAACTAACTCGGTCTACTACAGGTTTAGGTCGAGTTGGGTTGAAAAAATTTTACAAAATTTTAATACGAGTTGATTTTTGACACAACGCACTCAGGTTGAATCCGTAGTGAGCCAGGTTGGTCCAACCTGCAAATAAAGGGTCACGTGAGTGTTTTTTGTTAAGTTGAATTTTACATTTGGGTCAAGTTAGGTTATTTTTTTAGCCAACACAAAAATAATTTGGTATTTTTTAATTTTAGTTTGTATTTGGATTGTATTGAAGTTTATTTAGATTTTAATTATAATTATAATTTAGTTTTGATTGAAAAAAAATTAAAAAAAAATTGTAGTTTTTTAGTTAAGTGAGTCCGTAATTCAACTCATTTAATCCACTAACCCGTGGTGAGTCGGGTCGGATTCGAATTTTTTTAACTTTTTAATAAATGAGTCGGGTTGAATTAGTTCACTAAATGATCAATCCGTGATAGGTCGAGTTGGACCAGATCAAGTTACCCGTTTCGACGATTCTAATTTTAAATATAGAATATATCTTGAATACATACATGGTTATGTAATCATCTGGTCATTATTATTTATTAGTAGACGAAATTAACTCTACAAAAGATCATTAGAGATATGAGTTAATCATTCCATATCATCACAAACTTTGACTTCTTCAGTTATTGATGACTCTTCTGGATCGTGATCTTCATACTTTAATCGTTACAACCGGAATTAGCTGCTTCTGCAGTGTTCCAAAACTGTGTCAACTTTGTGTATTTAGTTTATATTTTCCCAGTTGATAAAAAAATGTAATGCAACATTAATTTATAAGATAACAAAGGAAAATAAATATAAAAAAATGTCCATAATCAGCACTTATAAAGTCATTTTTAAGTTTTAATAAATATATTTAGTAATCTATATAAATCAAACTTTATTGTACTTTATTCTTATTATTGTCAATTATTGAATGAAGCGTAGAATGGGGGAGTTAATTCTGATAATTGACGAATTAATAATACTAAATTTGGGTTTCAGTTTGAATAATTAAAAACTAAATAAATAAATACAAAATCAAAGTTATCTTTCTTGGACTGATCTGATTCTGGAAGAAGGTAAGTAAAGTCTTTGATGTTTTTTAGATTTTTTAACTTAACACATTTCATACTATTGGTGATTTTATTCATTACTTTGAGTTTAGTTAAATTTGCTTTTGTGATGAATTAACTGGGATTAGGCATTTAACTTTTTACTTGAGGTCAGAATACTTTTAATTAAAATATTGAAAAAATGATTATTAATTGTCTCGGCAATTTCGTTGTCCATATTAATTATTGAAATAATTATCGATTTATTAAAAGAAAGGTACAAATTATACCTAAAGTACATTAAAGTGGGATGAACTTTTGTCGTTTTCTTAAACAGAAACATTCGATAAATCGACAATCTTCTTTTCAAGGTTGACTGTTTAAAAGCAACGCAGGTTTGGGCGCGCAAAAGGGATATAGATTTTGTTTTATTTTAATTTTTTACTATGGATTGCGAAATGAATTTGTAAATTCAAAAAGGTGATAGAAATATTAAATTAAATACATGAAATAAGTATTATTCTAGAAAAAGGTTATATATAAATAGATCACTCCTACAAACAAGGGTTTTTAAAAAGTGAAATTTTTAATTTTTAATTAATAACCTAAACTTAGTGGTATTAATAGTGTAACACAGGTGTATAAATAAAATAAAATAAAATAAAATAAAATAAAATAGAAACGGTGTCTGTGAACAGTTCGAAAGCAGAAATTCCAGCTAGTATATTGAAATGGTGTGTGTCGGGAATCTATAGATTTAAAACTATTATCACGTCGTTGATATTCTGTATGCCACTTACACAAGTTCCTTCAGAAATTTATTTTATTTTATTGTTCTCCAAATTATTTATAATTAAAACAACATTAATATATTGTTTTCTTTGTGAGTGGGTTAGGGTTGAAAAAGCTGTGAGGTAGGCTTCAAAAAAGTTATTACGGGATGTTGCTGCTTTGCTGTAGAATATATTGGATGTTGGACAACTTTTATTTCTTCCAAGAGTATATTTAGATTTATATATATACACGCATTCACTTTCTTTAAAACAAAAAAGTGAACACTTATAGTTATACATAATTTGATAATAAATTAATGTATTAAATATCTTTTTAGTCTTCAGGACCTAAAATACTTGAAATCGCAATTTATCTCTGTTTTAAATTCTGTTTTGATCTCAACATTTAAATATATATATATATATATATATATATATATATATATATATATAAAATTATTTTAATTACATCTTTTTAATATATTAAATATATATTTTTAATTTACATTAAAACGAAATGATACGCAACCAAATCTAATCTAATTGAATTGAAATGACTATATTTTTTATTGTTAAAGTTTTATAACAAAATATATTAAAATTTTAAAATAAATTTTAATTTTACATCAAAATTTAGTGAATGAAAAAATATTTAACCCTAGATGAATTATAGTTTTAAGGTTTAATAAGTATTGATTTTCTCATTGATTTGAATGTTTTTAATTATTTTTTTATTTTTTTTTCTTAGATGTCAACTATTTTTTTTTTGCCTATTGAAGATACTATATTTTAATTGAATATATACATGATGAGAATTATTTTGCCTATTAAGGATACTATTTTTCGTCAACTTGAAGACAAAAAGAAAATCAGATAAATTGTGCTAACTTGGAAAGAAATGAAGAGTGGAATACGAGGTAGTGGGGTGTGAAGAGAGTGAGCTAGAAATTTGGGGCGCAAAGAGAAGGGTGAGTAATATTAAAAATTCAAATATAAATTAGATAGTTTAAAGAATAAAAAAGTTGGTGTAAATAGAAAAACGATGTAGAATGTCAGCACGTACATGGATCGAGAACGCCTAGGAGGCACCGCATTACCCACAGTAGTGACAATATTTTTGGATAAATTAGCATAATACATGAATATTAGTGCTTGAGTGCCAAATAATTTAGTATAATAATTTCATTTATTATAATAATAACTATATAATAGTAAATTATATTTCTATGATAATAATATAGATAATGTGAATATTCCTCTCATTTCTCTCAACTCCGTCCCTTTCTCCACCTCAACTCAACCTTTATTTTCATCTCCTTCATTTGAATCTTCGCCTTTCTTGAAAGAGAGATCAAATTTGGAATCATTATGTCATCTTCAAATCAAATCGAACGTTTTCTTCCTTCATGTTGATTTGGGGTTGTGGTGCTAAAATTCTTTGGGGTTTCCTCCTCATCAAATTTGGAATACGTTTGAGGTTTGAGGCAAGGGGATCTAGATTTTTCTTTTAGATTTCAAAATAATAAATTATTTATTTTGGTATTTGATTGCATCTTGATGGGTTAGATTGATTAATTAGAGTGATTGTGTTGTTTTTGTTTTAGATTTTTGGTTTTTGGTTTTTGCATGCTGAAATGAGTGAAAATTTGTAATTTTATAGCGATAATTTTTAGTTTAAGCGATATCAGATTTGCCCAAGCGAAAAAAAATATATATATAGCTTAAGCGAGAATAATAAAATTCACTTCGTTCTCTGTTCAAGTTGTCGTTCAAGTGAAAATTTATAGCTTAAGGAAGAGCCTCCTAGCTCAAGCAAGAGAAATATAGCTTAAGCGAGAGAAATATAGCTTAAGCGAGAGAAATCTAACTTAAACAAAAATGCTGCAGCATTTTAATTCCTTACTCTTAACCTGTGATTGACTAAGTTAATTTTAAAGATATGATGTATGAAGAATGTTAGTATTTTGAAACTTCACTTGGTATGTTTTTGTAAAATATATGATTATTTTGATATTTGAGATAGAATTATCGAAATGTGAATATGAAAATATAATTGTAGATGTACATGATTCAGAAAGTATTGTTGTGGGTCTCACAGGAGATTTTATGATGGTGTTAATTTAGTGTATGCATTGGATTACGAATTCAAATAAGGTGACATCCTAAAACTCTAATGATCATTTACACTCAAATATAGTATAACGGTTTATGAGTTAAAAGTAGTAGGAGGTCATAGTCTAAGGTAGGATAATGACCTTAGATGACAATCATCAACTTTGTGTGGTAGAATGAAATTCATTGACAGTGACTCTATAAAGCAAGAGCAATAAAGACCATTACAAGTGCAAATATTTAGTAATTTCGATTCCAAATGCATGTATTTGAATAATTGAATTTAGTGTCAAATATCTTTGTGATATTATGTGAATTATTGAGTTGTTTATGCATGACTTATAATTGATATGTTTTAAATAGTCGTAGGACAATTCTTTTGTATACTAGCTTACCCCTTGCACTTTGTGGTCTTGTGTTGTGTTAATCTTTTGTGATGATCACTTTTATAGTGGGAGCAAATGAAGATGTATGTTTAGAGATACTTACGAGGGATAAGAAGTTTGTAGTTAGAGTTTTGAGATTGTGACGAAGATTCAAGTGGTTAGTAAGTTCGATATATGATTACCTCTAAAGTTTTTGTTCTTGGTATATAAATAGTATAATTTTATAGTCTTAACTCTCAAAGGACCATATTAATATATTTTTTATTTTGATAATTTGTCTTTGAATATTATTGTGAAATGTCCAAATAATATAGATATAATAGTATATATTATGAAATTAAATATAAATAATTTTTATAAAATTATTTCAAATAGTTTTTATAGGTAATTTTATAATTATAAATAATTAAATTTTAAAAATGATTAAATAAAAAAGGTAAAATTGATAAAATAATTATTTTAATTTAGAAAATAAATATAAACACAAGAAATTTTCTTTATATATAGTTATATATTTTAAATATAAATATAGATATAAATGATGAGCGTTTAATTTTTATAATAAATTATTTAAATGGATTTAAAATAATTTTAATTAATTAACATTTATCCGATTCTATCTTCTATTATTAATTAGTACAGCACAGGTCACTCTAGTTTTACATATATTTTAGAATTACTTGTTATGTTGGCATAAATAATATAAAATATAAATTTTGATGATAATTAATATTAAATTAATGAACTAGTTAATTTTTTATATAGAAAACAAAACTTATATAGTAAGTGAATTAAAAATTATTTTTCTTGAAAAATACAAATTACACCGTACCCAGCCTGCAAATGGCCCAATGATTTTCGGCCCATTTGGCTATTTTTATCTCCCCTGCTCCCATAAATTGTACAATTATGCCATTTTTGACAATAAATTCTGAAACCCTAACTTGCACGTATTTCCCATACTCTTCCCCTTGGAAAAATCAAAGATACTTACAGGCGCAGCGATTAGTTCAGATATTGTAAGCGATCTCGCATCGTGAATCGTAGATACAGGTAATCTTTCATCATCTTCATTTCGAGCTGTTTAGGTTCATGTCACTTATAGCTATTTTGGGATTTTAGTTACTTTCAATTAATCGCGATGACAATTTTCATAGAAGATTTTTTTTTTCTTCATTGCAAATTTTATCGGAGATTTATTTTGTTTAGATTAGCAATAATTTTTTTTTTGATGAATTCATTCGATTGAAGCACACTTGATTGATTAGTGATTAGCGATCAAGGTTTTGAATTGTCGTTGTCATGGTTTTCTCGTGAGAAATTTCCGGCAAGTGCAATCTATGCATCCACATCGTGGTCTGAATTGCGATAGAGATTCGGTTAACCTTGACTTTGCTACCGCCGTGGGCTGTTTAAAACCTTAATTTTGATTACCTTAATTTTGATTCTATTTTCATCGTTGGTAGAAGTTGTATGAAGATAATCTATAATCCTTCTGGTTTATCTGAAATAATCATTTATTTTTATTTTTATTTTGTGATATTAACGTATAAGTATTAATGCCTCAGGTTCGTCTCTGAGTTGAAGTAGTCATCATGAGATTGAGGAAGGGAAGCAAAGTGGAGATCCCTGGTACTACTGATAGACTTAGTGTCGAATGGCGATGTGCGCGAATAATTTCTGGTAATGGGCACACCTACAGCGTTCAGTATAACCGTTCTAGTACAACAAGTGAGGCTAGCATAGTAAGAGTTTCGAGGAAGGCCATCAGACCATCTCCCCCTCCAATTAAAGGTATTGGGAATTGGGCAGCAAATGATCACGTGGAGGTTTACAATTTTGGTTCTTGGAGAGCAGCCACTGTTTTGAAATTCATTGACGGAGATTTCTACTTGGTAAGGCTGTGGGTATCTTGCAAAGAGTTAACGGTACTCAAGGTAAACATGAGGGCACGCCAGACTTTTCAAAATGGTCAATGGGTTCTTATGTCAAAGGTAAATTTCTATTTGCTCAACATAATAGCTTATGATTTAATTTTTAATTTTAGCCTATATTCCAATGTTTCGACAACTTTCTTTATGGTTGGATTTTTGGTTTATTCATAGAGATCCCTTGACCACACTTAAATTGAATTCAATGTCCTGATATTTTGTTCGTGCTTGTTCCAGGGATCTGGCAAGTCACCAGTTCGGAAGTCTAGCTTGATTTCTTACAATTCCAAGGATCTGCCTGAAAATGAGTGCCGAAATATTTTTTCTCAAGGATTAGATGCCAGTGATCACCAGGAACGCCTGGTCTCATCTTCAACTTTGAAAAGAATGTCCCCTTTTGTCTCCTCTTATCCCAGAAAATTAAGGGCTATGTCGAATATGGGTGAGTGTGAAAGATTCAAAGCTGTAACTACAGCCCCCTTGCTGCAAAAGGTACATGCTGTTGTTTACCCACAAAATAATAAGGGTGAAAAATGCATGCATACTTCATTTACTAATGGTACCAACAAATATTATGAAACAGGAAAGGAGAATTCTTGTAATGTTTCAACACACTTTCTTGAACGAATTGAAGAACCTGATTATTCTTGTAGTGATCTGAGTTCTGTTGGCAGTTGTAGTGTGATAAGTAGTAACTCAAATAAAATTTCCAGTGATACCTTAGCAGGTCCTTGCCAAGACGAAGATACCCTTTGCAGTGATGCAGAATCTCTAGATATTGGAGATGTGGATAAAGGATGCTCCACATGCTCCACTTCTACCAATGAGGTTGCAGCAGAAACAATTCATAGGTTTGAGTTGAATGCATACCACAGTACCCTAGAAGTTATGTATGCCTCTGGTCCTTTAAGTTGGGAACAAGAAGAAATATTGACTAATCTTCGTATTTCACTCAATATTTCAAATGATGAACATTTGATGGAGATAAAGAACTTAGGTTCATGTGGTCAGAATTTTTAAATGTTTACATTTTAATCCCTCATTTGTACAGCCTTATTAGGTTCTGAAGAAGAGTACATATTTTTGAATAAATATTTTATCTTAAAATTTCTATATTGGGGAAATTATGTTGCTATACTCTATATGAATATATCAAGTTATGATGCTCGTTATGTATTCGCTAGTCTCTTTCTCTCTCTCTTGACATTTGATTTCGTAATTTTTCCTTTTCAATGGTACGAGTTCGTAGCTTCTACACCTACTATGATTTGCTGATATGAGATGTTCATCTGATTGTCTCTTTGACTACTTGTATATCATTTAATTGCCAAGTAATGATTACTACTTCATGAATTTGCATGGACAGCTTGATTATACTTCTGAATTTAATCTAAAATATTGCTTAATTTGAATAAATTATATTAGCGATTATTTTATGGCATCTCCTTTTCTGCCATTTGACTATTATGGATGAATTGATGAATAAACTACAATTTTCCAGGGCCAGGGTTGGAGGCTTGCATGCCTTGCTTCCAATGGCTAAATATGATGATACTAGGTTTGCTTCTTCTCTCTCTGCAAATTAATTGGTCTCATCTACCAATAATTTTCTTACTGAGATTAGAAATTTCGGACCACTATATATCACTCATCTGATTCAAGAACATGATCTCGCTTTAAAGTGCGGATGTAATCCTCATACGGCAGGTCTTATTGTGCAATTATTCAGATAATAATAATTTAATTAATTTATTTGCATACGGTGTGAATTATCTTCACTGTTACTTGAAAATTTTATCCTGCCAGTGGAAAAAAAGGATGCTAGGATGTTCAGAATCTGTTATATATCAGGCAGCTAATTGCCCTGGATTTCTTTCCCGTGGCCTCTCCATGATGCATAAGCAGATGTTGGTGTGTTGACATGGAAGCAAAATTGCAGCTGCACTAGTGCTTTGCAGTCACTACTTCAAACGGGTAAAAATATCTCGGTTTTTGCATTATTGAGCTGATTATTTTAGGGTCGTTTGCTCAATATCATGTACTTTCTAATCCCCTTTCTGCAAAAGTATTCTCTCCATTCTCTAATCTCAGCTCACCACTGTCTGACAGCTGTATCTTCTTGTTCTTCCGCTTGTGTAGGCTCGTTTCTGTTTTTCCTTGCTTCTTCATTTTATGCATATTGCACTTTCTTGACTAGTTAAATTATGCCTTAAATATGCGGCAAATGTGCATCTTATAGACTATGGACTAATTCTGTATGGCTTTGATCATAAAGGATAAAAATTAAGTTTTTGTTGGCCTTTCTCCCCAAAATAAATTACTTGTTTGAATGTACATAATTGTTGCGGTCAGTCCATTATATACTGTCTTATTGTACCTTTCTTTTACTGGTCACTTAGTGTGCTTATTTTTGTAAACTTTCTTAGGTTTGGATCTTATAATTTCTCGACAATTTATTTTTGTTCTCTTGACAGCGTTGAAAATGGCATATAATGGCAACAGGTTAGCAATGGTTTTTAACAGGTCTTGGGAAAAATACTCCATGACAGTAGTTTTTGAATGGATGTATCTAAGAATTTGTAAAGTAGCATAGGAATACGCATGCAGCCGTCTTACTCAAATCAATCACAGCTCATTTCCTTTCTTCTTTCTATAGCGGTTTCTGAGCATGTATCTCTCCTTAGCCCCTCGATATTGTCAAGCATACTGTCAATTGATCACCAAGAAAAGTGTTAGGACATCCATTGATTGCTTTGACATGGAGCAGCATTTTCTATGTATATTCTCGTTGAGGTTAAATTTATGTTTTTTTGTCTCTATTTTATTGTTTTTGTCTCCAATAAATTATATTGTTCGTTGGGTTTACGTACTAATCGCTAATGAGATCCGTTTATGACATTCTCTTAACCTTTTCAATGTGATCATTTTGGTTCTCAACTGTATATTTTGAACTGTTGTATATATATATATATCGGCTATTCATGGACATAGTTCCCTGTATTTTAATCCAATGCACGTTTTTTCTAAAATTCATTTCGGCCATGCTAGTTAGTTGTGTAGTTATTTGCTGTGGACAAATTGAATCCCATTTGCTGAGCTGATCAATGTTTTGGCTTTTGCAAATCAAGAAGGCTTGTGGAAAAGAAGTACCTGAGAAGATGTGATGTATTTAAGCAAATCTTATGGATATTTGGTTTGCCTCTATGTGCGTGTGTAATGTCTGACTTCGATTTCGGTATTTGAATTTCTCTGATCATCTTATATCGCAAATCAAGTATTTATTTGATGTACATTTTGCGCAGTCAAGTTGATCTGTTAAAATTTTGTATGATTGCAGCCTGTGCTGTGTAATTCAATAAAATCAGCGGAAGATTGACCCTCACAATCGCCTCTTTTTTCATGTTTTTTCATATTGTTCTTTATTATATGGAAATTTGAACAACAAACCAGTTTATCTATCATACATTTGTATCTGGCTGAAAGACACATTAATAGCATTTTTACTCGTTTTAAAAGTGTATTTTCGGGTGTTTAAATCAACTTTTAATGAAATATTTTTGATACGATTTAATTATTCTTGTTATAATTGTATTAGCAACGTGGCAATGTTCCTTTACAAAGTGTAAATAAAGTGAGTGTTTTACAAAGTATAATAGTTATTCTTTCGGAAGTGTGATATTGCAACTAGACAAAATTGTAAATGAAGTTTAGTTATTTGAGAATGTTTGTCAGGCTATCATGTTTGTTTCATCGTGAAGTAAGCTGACTCCTACATAGTATTTTTTTCTTTAATCATCTAACTTTAGAGGAGGTTGGACTATAAACGTTAGAACCAAAGAATAAAAATGGAGTAAAAAAGCTTATTATACTCTCTCAACAAAAAAGTGACATAAAAGAAAACAAATTAATTTTAAATAAAAGAAGACTTGAATATCGTGTTAGTGTTGTCTATCGCTTTTTTACCTTTATCTATTTTTTCTGTTTTTATTCCTATGTCAGTATTTGTAATAAAAATAAGATATGGATAATATCCCAATGGGATGTGAATAGTGTCAGGTCATGGTCATGAAGTGATTATAAACGTTACACTTTTTCCGCCGAATGAATCACGTTATTACATCTTAAATTTTTAGCACTACAAAGTTTAAATTTCAAAAGCGTAATTGCTGGAGTACGTTTTGTTTCTTTGAAAGATTGGATAATATCTTTGGATAAATTAGCATAATACATGGAAGGTAAAATCATTGTCATTTAATACTCAGGATTAAAATAACGGTATATTTGTCAAATTTAGCAATGAAATGTTTTTTTTTTACAATTTTAGGAACTAAATTATAATATTTATTAATTTTAGAAACTAAATCAATGTTGCTCAGATAAATTACATGTTACCTCTTATACTGAATTACATTATATTCTCGAACCCTTAAATTTACATAACTTTTATAATGCGTAATTTATATAAACTGAGAAAGGGCTAAGTTAAATAAAAAAAATATTTAATTTGACCTAAATACTAAAAATGTGAACACATTTATTCTTTTTCCATTTTGGACGCGGAGAGTATCTCTTGACGCTAAAGTGAAAGAATAATAACTAAATTAAACGATTAACCTATCCTAATATTTGGTTTTTCAATATACAGAAGCCTGAATCATATGTTTATGATACGAATAGTCCCTTTCTCATTTTTATATTAAGACTCACTTTTATTAAGAAACTTTTTGATACATGATTATAATGTTTTGATAAATTTTTGACATTGATATACTTCGAATAATCATTTAAATAACACGTAACAAACACAATACTAATGAAACAAAAGTTTTTAATTTATTTTTCACCTATTAACTTTTTTATTTTTATTTCTATCCAAATAGAACTTAAACACAAAATTGAATATCCCAACACAACACTAGTGTTTGAAGCCAGAAGTTAGTGTATAAGATTACACAAATAAATTCCTCTTCCAATCAAACAGCTGCAGTTTAACGAAGAGACGATTCAACTTGTCATGGCAATGACATAAAATTCAATCATGTAAATTACATAATGATGGTAAATTGCAAAATGAAAATTTTGCGAGTTAACCATGCAGAGAGCTTACATCCATATCAGAGTCCAAGCTCATCTGTGCCATCTTCTTCATCAACAAATCCGCCTTGTCACGAACTCTCACCGAACCCCTAACACAAAGATCAGCCAAGACGGTTGAAAATTCCGGCAACATCAAAGCCTCAGTCACACAATCTTCACTGTCATCAAAAAGACGAATAAGGATATCAGCAGCACCCTCCTTGCTCAACAGAGACCTACCCTTCAACACATTCAACATTACCCTAATTATATCATCCCTTTTCTTCAACCCATTCAACCCTTCATCAAACCTCGCAAGGAGACTAAGAACAGCGAGAGAAGTTCCTGCCAAGTCCTCGTTATCGGTACCCTTCACCACCTTAAGCAGCACTGCCACTGCCCCGGCTCGCACTGCCAGAGTGCAGTTTCCGTGAAAATGAACAAGCTCGGCAAGAGAACTCAGAAGGTGGTGCGCATCAGAACCGTGAGACCCTTCAACGGCTTTCACTAGCAACTGAACTGTGCCTGCTACTCCAAACTTGGCCTTGTTTTTGTCGTGCATGGCCAAGCTGCAAATCAACGAGGAGGCCAGTTTGGAGGAGTCGAGGGAGAATGATGAGTTGGTGATGAGGGAGTTGAGGTAGTAAATAGTTTCCATGTCAGCGAGAGATTGTTTCAGATCTGGGTTGAGGGATAGGTTGAAGAGGGTTAACAGAGAAAGTGTTTGGATGATGGTGGAGGAAGAGTTTGTTAGCGTGGCTATTGTTGGAATGGCTCCTTCTGTTTGAGCCAGTGAGGTTCTGTTTTGGGAACTGACCTTGGTGATGGAAGCCAGCATTTGAAGAGCTTTCTCTTGAGCTTCAACTGAGTCTGATTGAAGCAGGAACAGACATTCATTAATGGCATCAAAAACACGTGACGAGGATGTTGATATTACTGAAGACATTTTTTCTAGGCTTTTGATCTTGGGTTCAACCAGTCAATTTTTCCAGGCTTTTGAATTGAAGTGTTTAAGAACCTACATCTTTGGTTATGTAAATTATGTGAATATATAGATAGTTTCAATGTTTCATTAGCTTTGGAAATGGCTTCACTTCTTTCTTTAATCTATATCTTTGTCATTTCTCATTGATGGGGATCGGGATATATGACTATAAAATTAATTCTTCACTTCGATTTACCTTGTGGGCAACTAGGCAAATCGTAAATCTTTCGAAAGTGTGATGTTGCAACGAGACAAATTGTAAATAGATTTTAGTTGTTTTAGAATGTATGTGAGGCAACTGCCCTACGTGGTTTTACAATTAATCATGTTTATGTTTCCTCGTGAAGTTGGTTCATATCTTTGGTCAACATTTTATTTGTAAATAATTTTTCTTCCGAAGTAACGTATGAAAGGTTAGTGAATGTCACGACTCGAGTTCAGTGTCCTTTGTAATCATATTGGCACGATAGTCACAGAAGATAAAAGTTTAGCTCTTACAGATAACGAATGAGAACTGGGAGTATAGTTTGTTTATACAAGATATTTAAAATTTGAGTTAGCAGTCATAATATTTATAGTATTTTTTCCTTAACCATTTAACTTTTGTATGGTCTAAATTCACGTAAAAGCAAGCTAGAGTAGGTTAGACAGTAATCGTTAGAACCAAAGAATAATAAATGGAGTATAAAAAGCTTATACTCACTCAACAGAAAAAGAGAACCAATTATTGTAAATAAAAGGCTTCAATTCAATATCTTGTTAAGTGTCTATGTTACGCTTCTTTTACCTTTATCTGTTTTTATTCCCATGTTGTATGTGATAAAAAAAAGACATGTATAACTATCAAATAACTAGTTCTATAAAAACAAGACATTTCGAATTTCCAACAAAATTCAGCACAAAATAACTTGTTTTAAATATTTACCAGATTAGCTTGAAAGATAAAATATCAAGTGATTACTGGATAAAAAACTTTCTTGAAGGTAACTGAGATGCAAAAACGTACCACAAGTGCAAAATATATCTTGTCGGGCGTCAAACACACTGAACAACCGGAACGCCGAACGTTATAACCAAAAAATCAAAAACACCTCATAATGATTGAATTTGAAACCTCAAATCCACGAACAAAAATGTCAATAATACACAACCCCAAAAACATATATTGTAGCATACACAAATACCGGTCACTACGGAAGAAAACAGACGTACAACTACTCAAATGCATCATCGTCGTCGTCTGGAAGGGGCTGACTAGCAGCTGCAGCAAGCTCAGCCTCGTGTCTGCAAAAGCCACCAATTCAAACATCATAAATAGTCTAAAACGAAAAATTCTGGATGACGAAGTACAGTATTAATATTAGTCTGATCGCTATGAAATAACTTGTGATCATTTTTTATAGAAACTAAAATTAAAGCCTTAAAAAATACATAATCCACGACAAATCATTAGGACATCCATAAATTCAAAATGTAACCATGCAGTTCTATAAACCTACTTTATCATCCAAGAGAAGCCGTGACTAAAAACTAAATTACTGGTAAAGAATCAGTTTGCTTAGGGACAGGTAACTTACTGTTGTTGGGCTGCTAAATCAATTTGAACTTCTGGTGGAGCCAACGCAGGGGATTCTACAAAGTGCAAGTTAGGATCTCTGCAAAATTGACACAAGTAAAATTTTAGTAGAAATGCATTAAGTTTGTAATTGTCTTATAATATGGACAGCAAATAAATTTAACAGTTTTGGAGATACCCTGCAAGTTTCCTAGCCAAGTACAAGAATGGCTTTTCAAAATTATAGTTGCTCTTTGCAGAGATCTCATAGTACTGCAAGTTCTTCTTTCTGTGAAAAGTAACCTGCTTGGCCTTCACTTGCCTATTCTTCACATCAACCTTGTTACCACAAAGAACAATTGGGATGTTCTCACAAACCCTGAAAAATCAATTTGGCAGAAAATGACCAGATCTGATGTAAACAGAACTTATATGAAGTTGATAAACAATCTTTAACAAATTCATTTACGAACCGACAAAGATCACGGTGCCAGGTAGGAACATTTTTGTAAGTTAGCCGGGCAGTAACATCAAACATGATAATCGCACATTGTCCATGAATGCTGCAGTACAAAGAATATAAGGAACCGTGTTAAAAGCACAGAGGGATCAAAATATATATATATATA
>Ga0214543_1009167_pt1 | contig 15607 bp, 10 predicted proteins | sample CNSS2metaG_FD_160094 | JGI IMG/M metagenome (GOLD analysis project Ga0214543, IMG submission 160094) | Root nodule microbial communities from cowpea collected in UCLA plant growth center, Los Angeles, California, USA - CNSS2 | ecosystem: Host-associated > Plants > Roots > Nodule | place: USA... | reverse complement strand
AAAAATTTATATTTATTTTAAATTATATATATTTTTATATTTTTATAAAAAAAATATAAAATATATATATATATATATATATATATATATATATATATATATATATATATATATATATTTAAATATTCGCAGGTATGCGGGTATTCACGGGTACCCGCAAGTTTTAAAAAAATCCGCGAATATTTTTTAAGCGGGTATCCAACGAGTAAACGAACGGATAGCGGAAGATTTTTTTTTTTTTTTTGCGGGTTGGGTTGCAGGTAGACACTATCCATACCCGACTCGACTTATTGTCATCCCTAGGAGCATTGTGTATTATCTGGAAGAAAAGTTAGAGTGATACTAGGTTTTGGTCCCACCTTAGCTCATTATAAATTTATCTTTAGCTTTTCTTGTCTTTGTAGTATGTGCAATTGGTAGATTGAATCGTGTACTGGAAGGTTTAGAATTGTAATCAGGTGCAAGGGAATTCTGGAATTCCCAGAAAATTTTTATGATGTTTTTCTCTACTGTGAACTTGTAATAAAGATGTAGCAATGTAATTGAACAACAACGATATAAATTTTAAATTTTCCACGTTTAGGAACTTGATTTATTATTTTTAATTTCAAGAAATTATATTATATTTCCATTATCAAGTAATATATGCCTAAGGTGTTACAATATTCATTGAGTAGTATAAGGGAACTCCATTTGGTGAGCTTAGTCCACATGTATATGTCGTTGCAGGCTATAAGATTTGCAACAATGGAGCAGGTAAATATTGATCCATATAATGTTTATACTCAACCTTGTAACAACATATCATTACTCAGACGCAACTTGAAGGGTCGCTATGTAAGCTATTGTTGTCACTTATTCTATTTACCTTTCACCGAAATATAGTTGTCACTTCATAATTATCATGTAAAACTATTCATAGTGAAATAAAAGAAACCATAAATACATACTTTAACAATTTGTGGGATGTCAGATTCTGCGGTTCTAGAGATTGTTTTGGGAAAAGGCCATGGTTTCCCTTCCAAATGGTATAAATAAAACCTTGTCCAAACACATCACATACTAGTTTTGAACATGTGTTGTCATGGAGGTACTTTCACATGTAATTCCCTTTATAATATTTGTGGTTCACGATCTTTGAAGATGTTGAAAAGTAATTGTCTGATTTTTTAACATGTACTTGAGCAAAATGAATTTTAAAGGTTAACCACATAATCTTTTGTTTGTTTCCTTGAATGCCATCATGCTTTTAAAAGTCGTGGTTGGAATCTTTGAAGTCCAAATTTATATTCTAACATTGTTTTCTTAACCGTCATAAACACAATGTCACACCAACCATTATAATCATCATAGTATATGTCCCAGCCTAAACCGCGACAGGATGGCGAAATAAAAATAAATTAGTTTGAAAATAGAGATTTGAAGTCGTCACCGTAGTTTATTATGGAAAACTATAAAGATAAAATAAAGTCTGTGAAAACCAAATTTAGGGTCCAAGAGTCGATTACGCGTAGGGAAGGTATTAGCACTCTACAGCGCTCATCCAAAGGCGGTACCTTTAATTAAATTCGCAAAGATGATGTGTTTATTTTAAAATATTTATTTTTTCCAAAAATAAGAAAATACTGAAGAAAAAAAAATTTGAGTAAAAAAGGACCCGACAAAGATTAACCTTCGTCCTACGTATTCTCATTACAAATGAGAAATAAGGGATACATAATTCTTTATAAAAATTTGATTAAAATATTTAATTTTTGAAAGTTTTCTTTCGACATTTTTGAAAATAAGTGTCATGTGACCCGTGTGGCTGGGTTGACACCAAAAACATTTTATATTTTGTATTTTTTTTAAAAGAGTGTCGTGCGACGCGAGCGGTGGATTAGACACCAAAACCATTTTTATAATTTTTGTATTTTGATAAAAAGATGTGTTGTGCGACGCGAGCGGTGGATTAGACACCAAAACCTTTTTTATAATTTTTGTAATTTTATAAAAAGATGTGTCGTGCGACGCGAGCGGTCAATTACACACTAAAACCATTTTTATAATTTTTGTACTTTTAGAAAAAGAAATGTGTTATGCGACGCGAGTAGTCGATTAGACACTAAAATAGGAAATAAAGAACACATTTGTTCAATTTTAATTTTAATTTTATTCTTATTTTTTATCATTTTTGAATACTATTTTTATTTTTATTTGTATTTAAAACATTTTTATTATTTTAGAAATTGATGTAATTGAAATGTGAGATTTAATTAGAAAAAAAAAGGTAAAATTGAAAATAGAAAATGAGAGTGCATAAGTTAATATATAAGTGCAATGAGAAAAACTATTCACATAGGAAATGGGTGCATAAAAAGAAATGTGAGGTGCATAAAGTAAATGCATCCTAGTCTAAAAGAGGAAATTAAAATAGTGAAGTGTATGCTTTGTGACCACGATGATCATAATTTGAAAATATGAAGGCATGAGAAGGAGTTGAAGTAGAGAAGTTGAGATAAAAAGAAAACTGTTCCCTCCAATCTTGCAAACTGTTTTAATTTTTAATTTTTTAATTTTTTAATTTTGAATTTCATTAATTAAAAAAAAATGAAATGATTTTAGGTAGAGATATGTCTACTGATTTCAGGTTATATATGCATCTAGGTGGTCATCAATGATTTCTAGCAGTTTTTAACAGTCAAAGTATATCAATAATTTGTGGCGATTTTTAACTGTCAAAAAATGATATATTTTGTGGTGGTTTTTAACTGTCAAGATATGATGAAATTCGGTAAAGAGGAATGACTCAACATACATCTCACCATCTCTAAAAGAGTGTGATTCCTCCTTTATGCAACTCCATTTTGCTGAGGAGTACCATGCATAGTATACTGAGCTTTAATACCACATTCATTAAGAAATCTAGAGAAAGGTCCAGGATTTCTTCTAGTCTCATCATATTTGCCATAATACTCTCCACCTATGTCAAACCTTACACTTTTTATTTTCTTTCCTGTTTTCAACTCAATAGCAGCTTTGAAAGACTTAAAAGCATCCAAGGACCTTGATTTTTCCTATAGGAGATCTATCCATCCAAATCGAGAATAATCGTCTATAAACGTGATAAAATACCTATATCCCCCCATGGAAGTGGATGTGATAGGTCCACATATATCAGTATGAATAAGCTCTAACACATTGTCACTCCTGTTTGCTCCTGTATTTCTTACTTTTGCGGTAAGCTTGCCCTTAATGCAATCAATACAAGTATAAAAATCAGAAAAATCCAAATCATGCAGAATACCCTCTTTAATCAACCTCTCAATCCGAGGTCTAGAAATATGTCTCATACGTCTATGCCATAACTTAGAGGAATTTCCATCAACTCTACTACGCTTATGTCCAATAACAGAATTAACAAACATGTCATTCATATTCAACATGTAAAGTCCATCATATAAAACTCCTGAGCCAACAATAATTGAATTGAAATAAACATCAAGTTTACCATTGCCAAATTCAAAAGCATAGCCACATTTATCCAAAATTGAAACTGAAATCAAATTCCTTCTCATAGAAGGTACATAAACAACGTCTTTCAATAACAAAACATGTCCAGAAGGTAAATTTAAAGAAACTACTCCTATATCTTCAACTGGTGCTCTAACTCCATCTCCCATGATAATCTTGGACTCGACATCACTTGGTTTTCTCAGACTTGTGAACCCCTGTAAAGAATTCACAATATGAATAGTGACACCCGAGTCTAACCACCAAGAGTTGGTAGGAACATCCACAACATTAGATTCAAAACAAGCTAGAGCATATAGGAGTATACCTTCCTTATCAACATTCTTCTTATTAAGAATATAACAGTCAGCTAGCTTATGCCCAAATTTCTTACGATAGGCACAATTCCCCTTGAAGTACTTCTTCTTAGGCTCCAAAACCACTAATGTTTTCCCTGTGTTCCCCTTTTCAGGATGAGATTTACCTTTGAATCCCTTTTTCACAGGTTTAGTGCTAGAAGTAATAGTTGTGAACTGCACACTATGAGACTTGGTCTTTTTAATCGATACTTCCTCTTGAGAAATAATAGCTATCATTTCATCAATTGTCCATTCCTCCTTCTGAGTGTTGTAAGAAGTCTTCAACACATCAAACTGAGAAGGAAGAGACTCCATAACTTCCCAAATCAATTAACTATCACCAAGCTCTACCTTTAGAGATTTGAGTTTGTTATAATAGTGCACAAGCTTCATCATATGCTCACGAACACCATTGACACCATCATATTTGGTCTTCTCAAGAAGTGACAGATATTGGCCCTTTTGAGCTTTGTCAAAAGTAGAGCCGTCAAAATGGGTTATAACCCGCGAGCTAACCTGGCTCATCACGGGTTCGGGACGGGTTGGGTTGAAAAAAAATTACAAATTTTAGTACAGGTTAAAAATGAACCCAACCCACTAAGAACCCGGCTCATTTGGGTTGAACCCGTGATGAGCCGGATTGACTCACTAACCCGCCAATAAATTTTAAATATTAAATTAATATATATATATATATATTATAAGTATATATTATATATATATATATATATATATATTATATTATATGTATATATATATATATTATTTATTATATTATATATATATATATATATATATATATATATATATATATATGTGTGTGTGTGTGTGTGTGTGTGTGTGTATGTATTGTAGATGGGGATAAAGAAAATGTTTCAAGAGATGAAAATATTGTGGATTTATTCATTCAAGATTTTAATACTATAGTTTGATAAGTGACAATAATAATTTGATGTTACATAGTAATTTATATTTTTTTAATTTTGGTTTGTCTTTCGAGTTTAACATAATTTAGGATTTTATTTGGATTGTAATGAAGTTTATTTAGATTTTAATCGGAATTATAATTTAGTTTTCTTGAGATTGAAGAAAAAAATTGTGTTTTTTTTTTTAATTAAGTGAGCCAGTGAGCCAACCCGTTTAACCCGCCAATAAATGAGCCGGGTTGGGTTGACCCACTAAGTGGCCAACCCGTCGCAGGCCGAGTCGGGTTGGGTCGGGTGACCCGTTTTGACAACTCTAGTCAAAAGTCTTAAACTTCTCACTAACTAATCTCATAAAATCCTTAACATTGTCATTATCTAGAATGCTCTATCAAATAGACTTCTCCATGGTGTATCTCATCACCATCAGGCACACCCTGTTCGAGTGTTCCCATTTTTCACGAGAAGCTCTCTGGACACTAGTGGACTCAAGCGTAAGAGCTTAAGGTTCTACTTCTCTCAAGGAAAAATCCATGTTGGTAATTGCCAGATACAAATCCAAAGATTATTTCCAGTCCTCAAAATTTGTCCCATTTAAAGTTTTGCCCGAAGTCAATGGCATAGGCAAAGAAGTTGTTATCAAAATAACAAACAAACATTTAATACACACTTATTGTGTAAATAAACATTTAATACACACTTGCATAGTTTCTGGCTTCGAACCTACTTCACCACACTTCATCATTGTTTTAAAGATATTATATATAAATAAATTGATTTAAGAAAAACAAAAAAATGATGTGAATGGGCTGGCTCATGTTTTCCACTTAGACTTTTTGTGTCCTTTGGGCCCAATAGGTTGAGACACATATGGAGCGTGCTTGACTCGTCGTTGTCGCTTGTCTTTTCGACTAACAGAATGTAGACGCACCACACAAGCCGTCGAAAACCACTCAAATCGGAGCAGTAGAACCAGAAGCATTCAACGAGCAAGAAAAAATAGTGCAACGCAAGTCACCACCACGCAAGTCCAGCATCGTGAAAAAACCCATCATTGCGCCGCGTGACCATTAACTAATCGATGTCGCCAACAACAACTGCGACTCCCAACTGTCAGGGGGATCGCATCCCATCACGAGAAAACAAAACTGCAAGCCACCGTGATGTGAACAGGACCACCAACGCAAGCAAACAGCCATCGTTCACACTGTCGCGAGCCTCCGCAACGAAACCATCACTACAATCGTTGTGAACAACTTGCGAAAGGGGTGATGAAACCTTGTGAAACCACCATGACTGGGAACCTCTGCGATATCAACATCGCACTCCACCGCACTAGTGACGGATACCAAACAAACCAGACGCGTCGCATCTCCCCACCGGTGATAGGTCGTTTGATTTCCAAGTAGAATGAAGAAAGGTTCAAAAGGTATTTTAATTAGGGTTAGGGTTTCTTTAATTTGTGGCTTCAATAATTTTAATCCCCTCTAAAAATTCATTAATTTGCAATATCACCATGGAGCAGCACCAGAACAGCTAAAACGAGATAGAAAATGGAGACATATAGCAATTAATGTTCATGGCAATCGAGAACAAAACGTAAACACAAATAATCAATTCAACCCCTTCATCAATTTTCTAATTGAAACAAGAAATTTAATATCTCCATATAATATTTCATGCCTCAGTGAACAAATATGGAAATTAAGATACACTTCTAAAAGAATAATGGTATTTTGTATCTTATAACCTCTGATACCATTTGATAGGGATACAAAATATATAAGATACAATAATACAATATATTCAAAACATATTCAAGTATGAGTTAAAAATTGTGTAACAGAAATTAATGAAGGATCCATGGAAGCACGTAGTATGAGATGCTACTGTTCTCTTCCTGATAGGTCTTCTAAAATGTAAGAGTGTTTTACGTTGTTACTCTTAAAATTGACTAATGGGATATCAGTTTTATAACCTCTCAATAGAGACTAAGAACCTCTCAAATAAGTATTTGATTATTCAAGCCCATCAGAGACTGTTTACTAAACAATCCAACCCATCACGGATCGTTCATCTGAAATACAAAATTATATATATTACCCATACAATAATAAATTATGTGTAATATAATTAACATTAACAGATAACTTAATTTATTGATTAATGCTAATCCGTAATAATAACAAAATAGAAAATAATAATTTTATACGATAAAAATATATAAAATATAACAGTGCCGAGTTTCAACAAAAGTGACTCAATTAACATCACTTAAACTAAATAATGGATGGGTGTTTTTCTGCTAAAACAAGGCCTTTTCCATGACTAATTTTCAGATTGTGAATAGTGAAACAATGGACTAGCGAAGTTGTTGGACTATAAAAGCAATATCTCAATGGTACTAGTTAAATATATTAGATGTTGGACCAAACACCTTTTAATATATGAGACGTTCAAGAGACTATTAAAAAACTCATATTTACTTTCATTTTTGTTTTGAAAATTTTTTTCAGGAAATACTTATAAATTTTATTATGAAAATTTTTTTATAAGAAATTGCTACTAATTTTTTGTTTGTAAAATATTTAGTATAAAACATTTTTCGCAATAAATTTTGTAGAAAATACTTACAAATTTTATAATTTTGTAGGAAATAATTACCCATGAAAAAATTACCTATCAATTAAGATTTTTAGAGAAAATGGCAAAATAAAGTTTTTTCTTGCAAATTTTTTTTAACAAATTTACAAGAAAGATCTCATGTAATATTAGAATTTCTAGTAGTGGGATATGATGAAATATCATAAAAAAAGTAAATTTTTTAGCAATTTTTAACTGCTAGTAATTTTTTTCAAGAGTCGTTACAACCAAGTCGCAATAATATATATACTCTTAATCATATATTTAATTAATTAAATAATTAAATTACTTTAATATTTTGATTAATAATATAATAATTCTAAAACATTTAATTATTTATTATATATATATATATATATATATATATATATATATATTATATGAAAAAAAAAAAACAAGGAACCGGTTATGCTTTTATGCCACAAATCACACTCTCACAAAATACACTCACGCATTCTCCCCCATCCACACAACGTTCACAGGAGTGATGTTAAAACTATTTCTCATTCATCCAAATATCATAATTCATTAAGAGATGAGATTTTTTGTGTTATCTCCGTCTTTACATTTACTTTTTAATCATGATATTGGAACCCTAACCATAACATTTGTCGTTCCAAATCATAATTAAAATGTATAGTATTGGTTAATGATATTTTGTTAATATTAATAAGCAAAAAAAATTAGTGGTGTTTTTCTAAGATTACGTACTAAATTTAGAAATACAATAAATAAGTTTGAAATATAATCCTGATGCTAATATACTCTATACGAAATGTTTATCCTTACATTATTATGTGTAAAATAGTACATTAACATTATATAATGTAAACGATTTATCAATAGTTTTCTTTAAAAAAAAAAAACATTACACACTGAACAAACGAGAACACTCATGATAATATTTCTTTAAACTGATGGATAAAGAAACATTAACAACAAAGCCACGCCCACAAGATATAAGAAAAAGACAAAGAAACGAGAATGGGGAAAATTTTCACTGAAAAGTGAAGTATGACAAACTATTTATTTATTACTCAATTCATTACATATAAAATACGAATTCAATTCCCAAACTCACTGATAGTTATAAGCTGTTTTGTACTCTTCCTCACATCAGCGCTGTTTGGAAGTAGAATTTTTGTGGTCATCGGACTTGGGTTTGCTTGGAGACTTTTTCTTCACCTCGGGAGGTTTACACTTGTCTTCCGCAGGAATATCTAATTGCTGAAGGTAATAACACGAAAAATTCAGTTGGTTATGGTAATCGAAACATAGATTATGACAGAGAGTGAGTATATGAATTAAAGGTAAAGTTAAAAGCAGAGAAAAATGAATAGACGAGGTACCGTCTGTTCCGGGGGTAAGGCTTGGAGATACTTTGAAAAGCTGAAATTAGGGAAGTTCTGGTCTTGGGTTCCATTGTGGTTGAAATGTGAAGATATCCCAGTGAGAAAGCGTGTGAATGTGTTCCAAATAGATGGACCACATTCAATGGTTAAGCCACTGAAATGTTGTGAGCCTGATCCAGTGTTTACGAAGGAAGAATCAACCGCGGGGCTCGTAATCGTGGTCTTACTGAAATTCTGTGATCCGCTTTTGTGGTTAATGAAGGATCTTTTGGTTGTGATGAGTTTGTCACAGCCGGGGTCTGCTCCTGCCATGGTTTCCAAAGGAGAAGGAAATGCCAGAGATAGAGATAAGGAGAAAGGAGTACTATGCATTCCTCACTTTAAATAATACACGGTTACTACTCTTTCGTAGTTCATAGAAAATGGACCATTATTCTAACTTTGTTTTCCTTACCAACCCCACACGGAGAAAAGGACACTCACAAATACTTAACCAGGAAGCACCTTGGTCAACACATCCATAAGTAAAAAAAGAAAAAACACGATTAAAGGTCATTTTTCAAATGCAGATATACTGTCCAAAAATAAATGCACAAAATAACTTAGATTCTTACGGAATGTTTCTTTATTTTCATATTTGCAATTCCATTACATATTCCGAACATATATAAATTTGTTGATTATGTTACTTTATTTTCCACCAAAGAGATAGGTGAATCAACATGATGATAATACATGGTCTAATTGAAAAATTATGTTGGTAAAGTATTAAAGAACTAAAGTTTGTAGTGGCTATGAATAAACATTATCCCAAGTCCCAGTTTGCACGCACCAGCCAACATTATCTTTAGAGAATTTGTATTCAAATCAGTTTTGGCTTCCTCCAAAATCCAAACTTTTGACCTTTAAGTCTTTCAGTTAATGAAAAAATGTGAAATCAGAATCCACAAATTCAAGTTTTCACACATACGAATGCCCTACATTTCAAGGACGCGTTAAATTAATCTATCATGTGGTTGAGTTTTAACCACCACTCATTAAAAAAAAGAAATTGTATTTATCAAAGATTAATATAGTTCTAGTAATGAATTTAATTAATAAAAGCTTTTTTTAACCTTTATTAAGTTCCAAAAGTTTATTATTAATATAAAGCCCATTTATTTTCTGTCTTTTATTTTAAGGACTGCCCCAATCGATTGGGCCTAAGGACTGCCCCAAAAAGAGGACTCGGACCTAATCTGCCCTAGTCTCACCCATTCCTTTCACTCTACAAAAAACACAGCCGTCACGCTCCCTATTCTCTCCAAGAGCTCTGTTAGGGTTTAACCCCAATCTAGATCCAGTGAGCCCATCTTCGTCTTCTTGATTCGTGTAAGTATTCTACGACTTTCTCATTCCTTTTCTGTTCGTATGCTCATATTCCTAGCTAGGGTTTCGCTGTGAACCATTTTAAATACTCGCTCCGCTTTTCTGTTCCAGCTTGTTCGTCTGTCCCTGGAACTGTTGCGTCCCCGCTATTGGAGTTCAACCCTTCCTCTAGCTATTTCCAAGTAAGGGAAGCTAGGGTCCATGTGTCTAGTTCGTTTTTTGCTTGCACTGATGCTATTGTATGATTTTGTGGATTATATGCTACTGTGATTTGATGAAAAGGTCGTTTAGCTTTTGGGTTTTTGTGTATACGTGATTGTTGTATGAAGGAACAATGGCTGGCACTAGTTTTCTCGCCCAAGCGAGTAGATCTTGCCTAGGCGAGACTAACAGAGGCTCACCCAAGCTTCTCTACGCAAACGGTCGCTCAGGTGACTCGTCTGCATTTTTGAGCAAAGTGTAATCTCGCTTAGGCGAGAGGGGACTCGCTTGAGCGAGAATCCGCAAGAGCCACTATTTCACTGCTCAAGCTCTCGCCTAGGCGAGAAGGGGCTCGCCTGAGTGAGAGGATCTCTCGCCTGAGCGAGGTCTTCTAGCCTGAGCTAGGCTGGGGCAGGTTTTGTGTTATAACTTGAATGGCCAAGGTTGTGGTTGATTGTTTGCCGGACTTGAATGCTTTACTAGAAAAGTTTGAGGGATGGTGCCTTGATTAATATATGAGGTTGAGATGTAAATGATATGTTGCTTCATTGTGTATGAATTGGAAAGCATGAGTTGTATGATTGGCTGTTATACGATATTAGTATTATGGGAACTTTCTGATTGATTGGTGAAACATGTACAAAGTGAGTAGGGCGTAATTCCATGACTCTTGTAGTGAGAGCTCTTGGTGGCACCTCAACTGTTGGACGTAATCCCATGGACCTTCCTAATGGGAGTTTCTAGTGGTGCCTCACCTATTGGACTTAATTCCATGGACCTCGTGGTGAGAGTTCATGGTGGTACCTCAACATAAAGATGTAATTCCACGCGAGTATCGTAGTGGTGCTTCAAGGCTAGGACATAATTCCACAAAGGCCACGTGGTGGTGCCTCTTATAAGGGTGTAATTTCGCGAAGGCCTCGTGGTGACGCCTCATTGCTAGGACGTAATTCCACTGTCTTGTGGTGGTGCCTCATTTTACGTATCCAAATAGTCAAGTCTTGGGGTCTCAAATGAGTTGGTAATCTATGTGTGAATGTCGGTTATTTGTGTCTAACTTTGAAACTGCATGTTGACTATTGTGATATAAGATTTCTTTATACTAGCTTATCCTTTTGCTTGCTTGTATGTTGTGTGTGGTTTCCTCTATTGTGTGATCATCAATTTTATTAATGTGAGCAGATGTGAGAACCCTTAGCAGTGGTAATGACGTTAGAGATGCTACAGCTTGATGGACTGGACGGGTATTGGGTCCACTATGGGGCTCATCGCTGAATGATTTTATTAGTTATGATTCTCTTGTCTGTATAAGACCTAGTACAATTATTTCACCAGTATACTTTGTTTTAGGCCGTGTGGGGCCTCTTTTATGTAATATGGTTATGTTTGGGGTACTGTGTGCTTCATATCCCAAATCTCCGTACTCTATGGATATTTATGTATGTGGCATTTTATTAAATTGGATTTATCTATTTAATTGGGACGTTACAATTAAACCCTAAACATATACTCTAAGGGCTTGTTTCAAACTTCAATGAACAAATAATTTTAATAAATTTTAATTTATTTTTTTCCCTCCCATTCTTTTAATTCTTTCCTTCTTTCACTACAAAAAAATTAAGATGATTATGACAGTTTTAATACGACAGCTTTAAAAAACTGTCATAATTTACTTTATAATACGACACTTTTATAACTGTCATAATTGTCTAGTATATATGTATTTGTATTTACTTTGTTTGGTCTACTGTTTTCTGTAAGATAGTTTTGGATGTGATAAACTGAAATACCCTTGAAAGTTTAAGTTTAAGTTAAAAGTTTGGTGTGATTGTGAAAAAAGTGCAAGGTTTGCTGACGAAAATTGTGGGTTCAGTGCATACTTATAAAACTCATGAGCGGTAGGGAGTGATGAAGTTAAATGAATGTTGTAATGGAGCTGTGATGAGGCTGTAGGATAATGAAAACCATCAAAGGAAGGGGGTGATGCAATTGGAATAACATAAATAGATGCAAAAGAAAAAAGAAAAAAATGCAACATCCAAAAGCGTGTCACTGATACCACACACTTAAAACTATTTAATCTAATTAATATTTTATTTAGTTACTATATTTTACTTTTGTGTAGTGAATCTAAATTTGTTATTTTTAATTTGACATGATGAATGATTCCAGAGATAATTATTTTATTATTTTGAATGGAATAAAGTAATGGCATTAAGGTATATATTCTCTCCCTTCCACCTTTTTTTTTTCCACGTCTTTCATCTCTAATTGCTTCATCCTTATTTCTTATTATTGAAATGCAGTTTGAGTGTTTGAAAAGTTTAATGCAAAGAGAATTTAAATATGTGTTAAACCATTGGATGAATTATACGTTCTAGTGATTAGTTGTTCATTATGAAATATTATCTTTGTTCATTGCTACCGTTGACCTTTCTTTCTTATAATCATGGTTCAACAATCTCTTAGACTATGTGGATTTTGTTCTTTAAGGCAAACCTTAAAATTAATTTCTCAAAGTAGGTTACTAGCCTTGTCATTAAGTACAATTAATAGCATTAACATACCATTTCAAGAATATCTATTAGTTTTTATCATTTTTGGTACTATTAATGGCATTAACATATCATCAAGGTTGGATTGGGCCACCAAATGCACCTCCTCAAATGCCACCTTCAATGTTTAGATGATCCATCTCCCCCAATCACTATTTATCAATATTTTTTTGATATTCACGTGCATATTGAATAATCTTTTATTAGTAAGTGATTTCGTCTATTTTATTTCATCCACTAACCATATTTATCATCAAGAGTATATCACTTTTAAATTTATTATAAAAATGATATGAATTTTGAATAACATAGATATTTTTTTATTACAGGCACAAGATGTTGGAAGTGGTGCTCCATCACCTATTGGCACAAGAAGATCAAGAGAGAGACAAGACTAATTAGGAACATAGTTGTAAAAATTTAGAAAAATGCATTATAATGATGTAAGATCCTTTTTCGATTTTTGTTTTCAACATGCAAACCTTTGGATGATGTTGGATAAATATGAACACCTTTAATATGAATATTGAATGAAAATATTTGTGATTAAAATTGACTGAGTGATTTCTTTTTTTATTTTTTATGATTTTATGACAAACATGTTAAATAAATAATGAAATTGTCGTATTTTATTTGAGTACATTGAAAATAATGGCAATTTTAAATGTCGTTTTTTCATTATAATTCTTGTAAAATAAATAATTTATGACAGTTATAACTATCATTATTTGTGTAGAGAATACAATGGTTTGAACTGTCATTATTTACACAATGCATTAAATTCTCCTTTCTTTTCTTTCTTTAAATAATGTTTTACAAATTTTGAGAAATTACAATAACTTCTACAAGTCAAAGTCAGAGTTCACTCAAAGGATGATTCATACAATTATATGAATTATGGTAACAACAAAAGAAGATGCAAATTTAACGTTGCACGTTGAGTGGTAAGAAAACATTATCCACTTAAATTCAAACAGGTTTGTGAAAAATGTTTGACACAGATAAATAACCACACAGAAGCTACACCAATCCTTTCAAAAATATTTATAAATAGAAGACAAGACAGTGAGATGCAAGGTATAGCAGTAATATAATATTAAACATATTAAAGTTGTATATATTAAATTATGACATAATTTTTATATTGGTAAAATGATTGAAATGATTACCTATGCTCTTTTCCTCTTCCTCCCTAAAAATAGAAGGATAATGGGATAAACCCTTTTTCCCTTAAATTCAAATGTCATAATTAGTTGTCTCTCTAAAAAAAAGAGACGAAAAGATTAAAATAGTTTATTCTTTGTTCTAACTGTCTCCACCTTGAGGGACATAAGAATTGAAGAAGATGATCCGACCCACCTCAGAAGGAAAATAAAATGGTAAAGAAGATAAGGTTATAGTGTGAACGTTATGTAGTTGTTGAACAGTCAAAAAGAAGCCTAGCATTTAACTAAATAATGATGTACATTGGCACCCAAACCTAGTATTACTCCATTTTTTTTTTTCAAGACCATGTCTCCTTTTTCCTTCCTTTGTCTACTTGTTAGAAAAATAGGATAAAATTGAAGGCTACAACTTTTTTTATCACAATAGTTCCGTCATATTTTTATCACAAATATTCTGTCGCAAAATAAATTTTATGTGACAACAGTTCTGTTATATTTTGAATGTATTATATATTCGTGTTGTCTTCATCTTAAAATAAATATGATATTTATAAGATGAGGGATACTTCATTTTTCTCTTACATTTAAATTACAAATTCATAAATTATAATTATTAATATTATTATTATTAGAATATTTAATTATGAAAAATAATTGTAAAATAAATAGAGATAAAAAAATTGGGTATGAAAGAATAGTTTTGCTTATAAGAGGGGAAGATGTGAGTAATCTTCCTCTAATGTTATAAGAAAAATAATTAAATTTGTGTTGAAATGTGTATAAATAAGAATGGTACTAATGGCGTAAGTAGAGGGTGTAAAAGAGGAGCTCGGAAAAGGCCGTTCCAGCACTTGCACGCAATGGGGAACCTTTTCTCTTGCCTTGATATCGCTTCTGTGCGAGGAAATAAAGGCTGCAACAACAACTACGGAGGAGGGCAACAAAACATCACTCGTGAATCCTTCAACAACCACGGAAGTGGTTCCCAGAGTTTCAACAATGCCAGGATTAATAATCGTTCAAACAACTAGTATTAGCGAGGTAAGAAGCACACACATCTTTAGTGTTTTAAGAACAAATTTTTATGTATAAATGAGCCCCTCCTGATGAATAACTGTAACATACTCTGTTTTTTAACAAAATCTCATCATATATATGAATCATGCAGGCGCTTATGTGGTTTTACTGTTTCAAGCAACGTATGAAATTATGAGTGAAGGGAGTGCAGTGTTATTGTTCCTTCTTTCCTGTCTTAGCCTGTGGTTTCAATGTAAACAATCTTTTAACTTTTTTTTTTTTGGGAGTGAAGATACCGTATGCTTTCCTTCTTTTGGTGTTCGGTGGCTTCAATAACAAGTGTTGGGTTTTGTTTGTACTTGGATAATGATATTTTAACTACTAAATTTTGACAACTTTATTTTATAACATGCAGTGTCATCTTTTAAGTGATTTTGAAATATTGAGAATAAGAAAATGAAAAACCACTTAGAAGATGCCACCTAAGATTGTAAGAGAAAATTGTCAAAATTTAGTAATTAAAAAAATCAT
>Ga0214543_1009165_pt1 | contig 15609 bp, 10 predicted proteins | sample CNSS2metaG_FD_160094 | JGI IMG/M metagenome (GOLD analysis project Ga0214543, IMG submission 160094) | Root nodule microbial communities from cowpea collected in UCLA plant growth center, Los Angeles, California, USA - CNSS2 | ecosystem: Host-associated > Plants > Roots > Nodule | place: USA... | reverse complement strand
GGTTTGTATTATGTATATTATGTATATTCCATGGTTTGTTAATATTGAGATTGTTTGAGGCTAGAGATGAGTAGTGAGCAAAGTTTTGTGTGTTTCAGAGGATTGTTTGACAAACACAGAATTGCTAAGTGCAAGAAGGGTGTGGTGATTGTTAACAATGCTCGAGGGGCAATTATGGATACCCAGGCAATTGCTGATGCTTGCACCAGTGGCCATGTTGCAGGTAACTCTAAACCATAATTTTAAGTAAAAGAATACCATAATTTGTTATGATTCAAAAACCATTTATATATATGGTTTAACCCAACAACAAAAGTTTTTGGATTTACTTCTCATTAGGAGTAAAATAAGTGATCTGAATGAAACAGCGATGAGAAAATCACAAGAAATGATTTTTGTGATGAACAATCGATGTTTGTATAGGTTATGGTGGGGATGTTTGGCCAGTGCAACCAGCTCCAAAGGATCATCCATGGCGGTTCATGCCAAACCATGCCATGACTCCTCATATTTCTGGCACCACCATAGATGCACAGGTACTTATAGTACTTGATTAAGTTCTTTCAGTCTGTGTAATGTAACACTGATATTCATAATAATGAAACTTGTGCAGCTACGTTATGCTGCTGGTGTGAAAGACATGTTGGATAGGCACTTCAGGGGTGAAGACTTTCCAGAACAAAACTACATTGTGAAGGAAGGTCAACTTGCAAGCCAATATCGATGAAGTATGAATGTGGTGTTAGAAACTTCCATTTTCAAAGCCAAGGAATGAGAAAAATAAACATCTAGAGTGAACTCTAATTATATGAAGTACTTGCTTTGTTGAATTTGAACTTGTCTGTAATAAATCTAATTAAGAAATAAAATAATGAACACTGTTGAAAAACTTGCTATCAAATTTGATAGTTATATTGTCTATCATATACATATATGATTAAGTGTGACAAAAAATACAATTTGTTCGAAAAAAAATTGTGGATGTAAGTTTGAGTTATTTGACCGTTGCCGTATTGCTTATAATATTTGAATGTAAGGACTGTAAACGGTAAATAGAAACAAAAGGGAATTGATAATAATTATTCTGTTTCTCGTGGACTAAAATTTGGATTTGAACAAAAGTTAGATATTAAAACGTATTAAATACTTAATTATTTATGGTAACGTATTAACATAATTAATTTAAGTCTTGTATCACTTTTTTAACCGTTATTAACATTAAAAAATTATTTATTTAAAAAATGTAAAACTTAACAATGTTAATAAATGTGAAGCATAGAAAGGACAACAAAATTGTAACATTAGATCAATATTAACGATCATAACATAGATAAACATTTTAAAAAAATTCATTACACTTTAGTAATAATTAAATGATATTTTATCACAAGTTTTTTTCTCTTATTATGGCACTCGTCCCTGTAAATTGACATAACAATGTACATGTACATGTATTCCACTTAATGCTAACAAAGTTCACGACCAAAAAGTTAAATAAAAATGTGTTTGCAAACACTTGATAACTTAGGGTATATTTCTTGTCCATATCGAATTGTTTCATTAATTGTTTATAGTTATGTCTATTCATGCAGATTAGTATGCATAAGTATTTTCATATATTGTTATTTTAGATTTTAAAGTGATGTCAAAATAATAGGAGTTTAATTATGTGAAATATTAATTTGGTAATGTTGAAGTTTTTTATATTTGCTTGTTTAGAAAATAATAGTCTTTTATCCAACTTTATCATACCAAATTTCCAAATGTGATAAATTACTTTTTTTTCCCTTTTTCACTCTAAATTATTTTGAGAAATTATACTCTTATATCATAATAAAAAAATACTTCATATCAATCACAAAAACTTGCAGTTGTAATTAGTATTTAACATTATTTTTCTACTTTGTTTACAAACTAAACAACACTTTAAGAGAATTAATTTGAAATCATATTTTTGATCTGTAACATTCATTCAAAGGCACATACATAACTTTTATTCTCTAAATTTTACAACCTTTTTCCTAAGTTTTAAATGGTTACATTATATTATAAATACCCTTTGAAATGTCCAATTGAATTTATTTCGACACACATCCACTTAACTAATGTCATATACTACTAAATATAATTTTTTTAATTATCAAAAAATAAAATAAAATACGACAAAAAAAAAAAGTAAAATAAAAATTCAACCATTTATACATCTGCATACATATTTAAGACTTATTGAAACGGATAAAAAATTAAAATTAGAAAATGATAAGGATAGAGGACTAGGACTGACTAAGAGAAACAAAAGAGTGGCACGTGGGAACTAACTAGGCACACGTGTGTAACAGTGAAGAAATTGAAAGGAGAACAGAATACAGAGAATCAAGAGAGCAAAGGTTGCAACCGGTGATTTCTTCTTCCCTCTCCAACTTTTCACCTTTCTACTCTTTCATCTTTCAATTCTTTTTTTTTTCTTCATCTTCTTATTATTCTTATTTATTTTATCACAACAGTAATAATTAATTGCTATTTAAAATTCGTGCAGTGAATCAATTTCTTTTTGAGACAAATCATCATGGCCATGAGACGCGCTGCTGGTTCTTCTGCAATTCACTCTCTGTTTTCTTCCACCTTCTCCAGAAACCTTCATGTAAGTAAATCCGATTAATTTTTATCTGTAGATTTTATTTATATTCTTTTCTTAATTGATTTCTGAAACTCGTGATTCTGTGTTAACTGTGCTTTTTTAGCATTTTTGTTCTTGTTCTTGCATAACGGAGGTGAGATCTGGCTTTTCTGGTTGTTGTTTGTGTGTTGCATGCGTGAACCATCACCATCTCGTGATGCTAAAGTTTGTTTCTCACAATGTGATGTGTGTCTGTGATTGGTTCACTTTCCATCAGAAGTACACGCGTTTGGATTTCCGATACCATCAAACTTTTGTGCTGGATGGATTTTTTCACAGTAAATATCCTCACTGGATAGTTTTGAGAAATATTTTCCATCTTCGTCTTTTTCATAGAGCAGAATATATAAGTTGTGAAATAATATTATAATTTAAATTATAAACATTCGTTAAGTTCTATTTATTAATTTATAATTCAATAATTTAGTATATCTTAATTTATCTCATTAAAGATATTAATTAATTAATTAATTTAATGTAATTTATTTTTAAAAGTTACATATAAAAATATGAAAAAAACTGACAAGTCAGGAATCATAATCCAGTGTCTGACAGATCAGTCTCTCCTGGTCTGTATTAGACTGTCGTAACTTGTATTAGGTGGACCACAGACCAAAAACCAATAGGATTTGCATAACCCCACATCTTTTCATCTAAATATTAAACAAACTATTATATTAATCATGCAATTTTTATTGGAAGACTTTTATATTATCAATCAACTAATAAAAGGTATGAATGATGATTTTTAAAATAATTATTATAGTGGATTTGTATGATATAATATATTTTTATTAGATAAAAGTGTGAAACTATTTTATATAAAAGTTACTTTTATAATTATAAAATGTGATCTTTTTATATATTGTTAACGCTTTATTTTGTACGTTTTGAATGTAAACTTTACTTTGTTTTTAATTTATTATTTTCAATTTTAATTTATAAAAACTGTCACCATATTTTTTATTTTTAATGTTTTCTGTTAAAACATTTATATACAAAGAACCTCTGAAAATATATTTATCTCTTTTTTATTTTCAAAACTAATATTTAAAAATTGAAAATTGATTAAAAATAATGTAACACTTTGAAAATTCCTAGTAAAAAAAACACAAAATAGAAAGACAAAATAAAGGGGTCTAAATCAATTATTACAGTGTGACAAACCATAATTTGACTTCATCTCTGCAGGAAAGGCAGCAGCACTAATGGATTTAAAATTTATTAAACATTCTTAAATAAAAAGATGCATTTCCAGATTTTTATGTTTTTAAATAAATACCACTCAATAACAGTTGTATAAAAAAAATATTATTCTCATTTGTCTTCATTATTTATGTCAGCAATTTTAATTTTTGTCTATGTATTTTGCTGAGGCCAAGGTGAAACTTGGTCATCATGCATAGGCTTAGACACCGTGGCTGATCTACGTGTCATGACCAAGCAGCTCAACTTTTCTATATAACACACTCTTCTTCTCTCCCACAGACACACCCCAGCAAGAAATCTTTCACTTGCATCTCTTCTTTATTCTCCTTTGCATCATTTGTATTGTTATTCTGTTTTAAACTTCTCTCTCAGCCATGAGTGATAACACACAAGAATACCTAGTTGAAGTCCAGACAACAACAACTCAAGAAACCGTTCTTACCCCACTCGACAATGTTGTCACCCCACTCGACAACACATCCTCAAAAAATGTATGTTAGTGAATGTTTAATTATTTATGCTGCTGACCATGATTAATTTTGCTCATGCAACATCATGACTTTCATCCTTCAACTCTGTTTATGCATGTCTGTGATTGATTTATTTACTTTTCCCTTTGATTGAGAATAGGTGTCAGGTGAAAAGAAGAAGATTGTGGGGGTGTTCTACAAGGGGAACGAGTATGCAAAACTGAATCCTGATTTTGTGGGGTGTGTTGAAGGAGCATTGGGTATACGCCAGTGGCTGGAGTCCCAGGGTCATCAGTATATTGTCACTGATGACAAAGAAGGACCAGATTCTGGTTAGTAACTTGCTAATCGATTCAAGTTTATATATCTTGAGATTTGAGTGTTGCTTGATGAATCAGTCCTGACCAATTTCCATGTGTTATTATTATTAAAAATATGGTTATGTATCATGTGAAGATAAGATGTCTGATAATTTTTTCTCAAACATCATCATAATCAACACCATGATATGGTGGAAGGTAAATGTAGTTATCTCTTAAAGTTTGTAATTTGTTGAACTTATTGTTGTTTATTGTTTTTTCTGTTGCAGAACTTGAGAGAAATATTCCTGATGCACATGTTATCATTTCTACTCCATTTCACCCTGCCTATGTCACTGCTGAAAGAATAAAGAAAGCCAAAAATTTAGAGTTGCTTTTGACTGCTGGCATTGGTTCAGATCACATTGATCTGAAGGCTGCAGCTGCAGCTGGTATAACTGTGGCAGAGGTCACAGGAAGCAATGTGGTGTCAGTTGCTGAGGATGAACTCATGAGAATCCTCATTCTGATTAGGAATTTCCTTCCAGGGTACCATCAGGCTGTTAATGGGGAATGGAATGTTGCTGGCATTGCTCACAGAGCTTATGATCTTGAAGGCAAGACAGTAGGAACCGTAGGTGCTGGACGAATTGGGAAGCTTTTGCTCCAAAGGTTGAAACCTTTTAACTGTAATCTTCTGTATTTTGATCGGATCAGGATGGAACCTGGATTGGAGAAAGAGATTGGAGCAAAGTTTGAGGAGGACCTTGATGCCATGCTTCCAAAGTGTGATGTTATTGTTATCAACACACCTCTTACTGAGCAGACAAGGTATACTTTCAATATCTCAGTCAATACTAAAATCATTTCTCTCTTGAATGCTATTCGTTGAAACATAAGATCTGTATGAATATTCAAATTGTGACAGTGATTTTTGTGATACAGGGGATTGTTTGACAAAGATAAAATTTCCAAGTGCAAGAAAGGTGTCCTGATTGTTAACAATGCTAGAGGTGCTATTATGGATACCCAAGCAGTTGCTGATGCTTGTTCAAATGGCCATGTGGCAGGTAATGCTAAAACCAGCACATAAAAAAAATATTTAGAGTAGCAAAACAAGAAAACTAGTATTGTAAGTTGATGATATTCTAACACATTCATGGTTCTTATGTTATATGTGTATATAATATCAAATTATGAACATTGTTTTAATTACTTATGTTACTCTGGAAAGTGGAAAGTAAGTTGTTCTCTTCTTCCCTAAGTGAAAATCTTTTGGGGATAGTCATTCATGTCAATATTATCTGAAAAGATCTGAAATGCAGACAATTTAAATTGCGGTTTGTTACTATTTCATGTTGAATTGTCATCTGTAATTAAACTTTGAATCCCTTTTTCCAAATCTCTTACTTGTACAGGTTACAGTGGTGATGTTTGGTTCCCACAACCAGCTCCAAAGGATCATCCATGGCGCTACATGCCAAACCATGCCATGACTCCTCATGTTTCTGGCACTACCATAGATGCACAGGTATTTTAACTTTTGTCCATAGCATTAGCTTATCCTTTTGTGTTCTTTCACTTGGCTAACACTAAATGATAATAAACCAAACTTGTGCAGCTACGTTATGCTGCTGGTGTGAAAGACATGCTTGATAGGCACTTTAAGGGTGAAGACTTTCCAGAACAGAACTACATTGTGAAGGAGGGTCAACTTGCAAGCCAATATCGGTGAAGGGTATCAATGTGGCCTTAGAAACTTCCATTTCTAAGGCTAACAGCGGAAGAACAAATAAAGATTCAGAGAGCACTTTGATTTTGCTATGTACTTGTTTTGTTGAATTTGAACTCCTTTAATTAATCTCAGAAATAAAATTGCAAGGAACTCTATGTAGTTCCATGCATGGATCTTTTGTTTTTCGAATTTAAATGTGCTTCTTGAAATTAGGACTTATTTGCATGATGCAGTAGAATAAAAATCCTGTTGGTCTTTTATGTTTAATATTTATTATCTTAAACATAGTTTTACCAATACTCTCTGTTTTAAAGTTTCAAATAAGTTTTAAAACAATACACTCTCAGCAAAATCATTAATTATTTGAATATATTGAAAATTGAAGATCATATTATCTTTTTTATATATTTTATATTTGACATTTAATAGCAACAATAATAATAAGTTTAACAACATCACTATGACACAGAAAATCAAAGAGAGTTATCATTTCAATTAATACTATTAAATAAATTAATTATAGTTTTACATGTTTGCCATAAATGCTTGATAAGATTTGTTTTAGTAAATATTTTGAAGTAATTTATCTTTAACTACTGTTTAATATTTATTGATATTTGGTACTGTATGTTTCTATGATATTGCCGTAAGTAAAGTACTCTTCTCATTTGTTAATCTTATTTCATAATGCTTTTGTAAAATTCCTAATTTGGGTTATGAATTTTTTTTACTTGATATATATATATATATATATATATATATATATATATATATATATATATATTATATTATATATATATCATTTGTTTACAAGATATGTAATGCCATGAAACCTTTTTATGGCTTACCATATAAAACATAGATTAATGGACATAAAATTGTTAAACTTAATGCATTGCATGTTGTTTCAATTATAAATGTTTGAGTGCTAATTATGCAATTCTATCAAATAAAAAAAAAGAGTTTTCTATTTTGGAATAAATATAGCCTTTGTACACAATTTAAAAAATATCTATATCAAATTGATACAAAACAAGAAAGAAGGTGATTTGATTAGTTGATCTTTTAAAATGATTAGAACATGCTTTGATTAAAAAAATCACTTGGTTCTGATAACCACTTCACTTTTGTGAATTAGGCAACACTCTTTTCCTTATTAGTTTGGTACATTAAAATTTGTAGAAGTGCTTTTCAAACTCTATCAAACACAAGAAAATTTCATGTGTTATAAAACCCATCCTTAGATCCCTCTTTTTATCACATTCTTAAACAACAACAAAAAAAAAATGGGAGAAGAAAGAATAAATGGTGCATCAATATTATTGATGTGCATGTTGGTGATTTACTTTGAAATGGTTGATGGAAGTTGTTTTTGGCAGGAGATGAAGGTGGATGGACCTTTTAACTAAGGGTGTAAATATGGGTTGTATCATACGAGTCAATCCACCGTACACCAAAACAGGTGAGTAGGGTTGATATTTATAACCCATAATTCGTTTGAACACGATTTACCTGTCAAATTGATGGACCAGTTTGTCTTTGATAAGCGGACTCATTTTTTTCAGTTTTTTATTTTTTAAAATTAAAAAAATAAATAAAAATTAAATTTTTTATATTATATTTTTGTAAAAATATAAATATGTATATTACTATAATTTAAATCATTAACATTTATAAATTAAGTTTCAATTATCAGTTATATATAATAGAGTAATTTAACAAGTAAATGTAATAATTATTTTAACTTATCTAATTAAAAATATTAATTAATCAACCAAAAGCTTAAAAAAATATTTATATGAGTAAATATGCTTTAAAGATGTATTTATAAGTATATATACAAACAAATTTTAAAAAATAAAAATTAAAAACCAATTTATATTCTTCCAAGAATTATAATTTTTGACCTATTTTTTGGTGTCAGACCAACCTAATTTGACTAATTTTTGACGAGTCAAGGACAAATTGAATCAAAACAATGAACTATTTTGCCACTCGTACCTTTAACGTCACTAATTGCCTAATGAAAAACAATTTAGGGTTGGAGATTATCATATATAAATTTTATTGTTCAATGTTTTTTTTTTCTGTCTGTTTTATTGTCAAATTTCTAATTTTTACATGTTTTACTTCAGTCAATTTTGGTCTTTTTATACATTTTATCATCATAGTAAAAAAAAATATTGTTTTGAAAAAAGTAAAAAAAAAAAGTGATAAAACAACATCAACTTTTATTTATACACGCCAATAATATATCCTATGAATAAAATGCGTAAAAGTTTTAAGAGTATGATGATAAAATGCATTTAAGTGATACAACTTATGTTTAATAGTTATTTTGTTTTAATAATTACGACAATTTTTAAAATTTTCTATTTATTTTTAATGTCTATAATTTAGTTTTTATAAATTCAAAAGCAAAATTAAATTATTTAATTGATAAAAAACTAAATTAACAACATCTAAAATATACAAAAAAAATGAAATTATAATAATTATTGATAAAAACGGTGAGAATTTAGAAAATAGTCTAAAAGCATAGACAATTTAAAATATAACATTATAATATTTTAATAATAAAATGTTTACACTATAAATAGATTTTCTATTAGGTGAACATCATTTTATAAGAATCACCCTCTCTTTAAACTTTATTTTAAAACTTTTCTCTATCATCTTTCTAGATTTTTTTACCTCGATCCTCATCCATTTGAAGTTCAAAGGTAGTAGAAGTGTTCCTATAGTGAAAAACTTTCCATATCCACCCGAGTAGTATATATCTATATTTAAAATTATCATTAGTTTATCCGTGATCTGTTTGGTGTTTTTGTTTGTATCTCTCTTTTGCAATGATTGTTATATTAATATTATAAGCAAATGAATTTTTGTCATTGAATTTTTGTATGATATACATGAATGTAGTGTATTATGTAGTACTATTTTTCTATTTTGGCACTAAGTCATGTAAAGACTATCTTCTTTTTGAAAAACTTTGACACTATGCATTCTAATTACACCTTATACATATAGTTATATGTCTTTACATCTATCTGCCAGGTTTGCTCAATTCCTATAGGGTATTAACTCTAGAGATAGAAGTTCCTTGGAGTTGTTACAAAAACTATAGTTATATTCATGTATAGTTATATTATTTGCTGAATATAAATTAAAATTTGTGTTTAAAAAAATTAATAGTATAAATATATCTTACAATATTTATTATATAATTATCTATAAATATTATTTAATATTTAAATAATTAAAATTTATATATTAAAACTTAAATTGTAAATCATTAAAAAATAAATAAATATCACAGTAGATAATAATTTCAATAAACTTATAATATTATATTTAATTATTATAAACAGTATTTATTATAAGGTCAATATTATATATATAAATATATTCAATTATAATATTATTATACTTAAATTTGAAAAGTATTAGGATGTAATTATATCCAATATAAAATAAAGTGAGAAAAAAAATTTTTGGTGTGTTTGTTCTTAAGCCAGGAAGATTCATTTATACTTTCATTTTTTATATTATTAGATCCATGGTAATGAAAAGAGAAGAAAGAAAATTTGTAAAGGAGATATTAATTACTTTTTTAAAAATTAATTTAGGTGTATCTATCTATTATGTGATTAATTTCAACAATCGGTTTAAAATAAAATAAAAGGATAGGTTTAGGAATATGCACATGTATAATATGGATAGATAAATATGTATAATTAGTAGCTAAATCAAATATTATTGAAGGAAGATGAATCAAAAGACAACAGAAAAGTGTTATGATCATAAATTTATTTTAGGTATGAAAAACTAATTAAGTGTTTAATTTGGGATTTCATCTTCCACTCCTGTTTTTCGGATTTGAATTTTGAGTCCTCTTTTACAGTCATCTTTGACACTGGAAATGAAATGAATTGGTCCCAAAGTAGGAAGTTGAATTTGATCATGTCCTGTTCTATAAACTCTTGAGTATCTTAGATCTTTCGGAACTGTGCATGTTTCGTATCCTTTCTTATCCACAAACACCACGTTGTGCTCAGAAGGTTTGTAATTGAAAACTGCACATACAACAACAATTCTTCTAAAACAAAATATTACATCAAAGATAATCACTTCTAAAAAGTAATTGTGTAATAAGCTCTTTCATCATGATTCTACTAATGAAACAAAAGCTAAGTAGAAGATTCATTTCTACTTGGTTATGATAATTTGACATACTTTGTTTTGACAAAAGTTTTACTAACACAAAAAAATATCTTTTATATTCGACACTTTCTTTTATATGTTTGGTTTGGTTCAGGTTAAGGTCAGACATAATAAGTATGCGATGTGTATAACTAAATGTAAAAAACAAGATTTACGTCTGACCCTAGGATGTTAGTCTGATCTTAGGATATCAGACGTAAGCAATTGATAACTTATTTACAAGTTTATTATTGATTATTTTTATGTCTAATTCTAGTGGGTCAGATGTAAAATCTCAGACATAAATATTAACATATACAATTTTTTTTCTTTCTAAATTACATCAAACCTTTCCATTGTGTATTCCGTCAAGAATCTGTCAACATGCTAATAATACAGAATTCATCTATTCATCCATGTTCACTGTATTTTTTTGTTTTTCTGATAAGAAAAAAAAACTATAATATATAAATTTGATAAACACATTAATATAATATGTAGAGAAAAAGTACTAACCAAGCACATCACCAGAAGTAATGGTCTTGCCCTTAGGCCAATCAGTAACATTAAAGGTCCAACATATATCTTCTGAACATGAACCATCTTTTTTCCCAACCGCAAATGTTCTTGCATGAACCATATCAGACAAAACCAGCAACATACCTAAAACTATCATCACTGCAACAATGTTTCTTCCCTCACCCATTTTCTTTCAGATGTGTTATGACCAATGTAAGTTCAAGGGTTTTATAGTTGCTGAGACTCAATTGCTGTATGTTTCAATGTTATGGACATTAAAAAATCGACTTGAATACTGATATTATTCATAAACATAGCTTATAAATATTATTCAATGAAAATAAATGTTATTTCCAGTTTCTTTTTTACAGATTCCAGATTTGGTCAATCGTAATAATCTTATTAATAACTGAAGTTTTAGTAATAACAATAGTAATAAAAAAAATTAAAAAGAATTGATGATCTATCAATTTTTTCTTTCTGATTTATTCTTAATTAATATTTTTATTAAAAGGTCCATTAACTTTGTTCCCATTATTTTTTTTTTTAAAGAAAAAGACATATTGTCCCCTCTAATATAACAATATCTTGCATTTGATTCCACCACTTTCTTTTATATATATAAATAATATGATATAAATAATGACACTTTAAGAAAAAATATGTGGTAATTAGAAGCATTCGTCTTTATAATAACTGTGATTTTTTTTTGTTATAAATAAAAATAGATGTAGTATTTGTATTTTAAAAAAATGGTATATTTATTGTTATTTATATGCCTTAAAGAATTTTAAATTGCATTCATTGGGATGGGATAACAATATTGCATTCATTTTGTAAAAGAAGATTAATTATATTTTTGTTAATGAACATTTTCATATATATATATATATATATATATATATATATATATAAAATATTTATTTTATTATTAGTAGTACTATTATTACAATTTATTAGTGATATTATAATTAATAAATAATAATCTAAAGATGATATACGATTTGCTGTCATCTTTTAACTGATAATTTTATCTTCCAATAAATAAAATATAATTTAATAAAATAAACGATTAAGTAATGTTTTTATAGAAATAATTAACAATTTTTTTTTTGTAAATAATGATTACATAACTGTTTGAATACTAATTTAAAAGTGTGTAGATATATATTTTTTAAATTATATTATTTTTTATTATATATTATTTTTGAATCGATTACTTATAAAAATAATATAATTATATATATATATATATGTTATAGAAATGTAAATATACAGATGGTTTTGGCATGTTTATACATTTTTTGCGAGTAAATAAATACTTTTTTTTAAGTTAATATAACTAGTTTATAGATTTTATGTATGTATTTTCACCATGTGTTAAATTTTGTAACTAATATTTAGTGTATTTTTTTCTCTTTTTACCATTAAAAAAATAATTAAATAATATTTAATTTTATAAATTATATTTTTCATTTTTTATCAGTTTTTTGAACCCTTTATTTTATAAATTATTCACTAGGTGTAATTGTTTTTGTTATTATGTATGTATTTTTACTAGGTGTTAATTTTTTTAACTAATATTTAGTGTATTGTTTTCTCTTTCACCATTAAAATAATAATTAAATAATATTTTATTTTGTAAATGATTTTTTTTGTACATTTTTATCGCTTTTTGTGTACCTTTTATTTTATAAATTATTCACTAGGTATAAATTTTTTTATTTTATTTTTTCTATGTATGTATTTTCACTAGGTTGTAACTAATATTTAGTGTAATTTTTTCTCTTTTTACAATTAAAATAATAATTAAATAATAATTATTTTATAAATGATTTTTTATACATTTTTTTACCACTTTCTTTACCTTTTATTTTATAAATTATTTCCCAAGTATAAATTTAATAATAACTTCGTATTATTAGTTAACAAATAAAAAAATTTGTATTTTAGTGACCAGAATAAATCTATAACTATATATAAATGGGATTCCCTCTTTTGTGTCCACATTTCATAATTTCAACTTTACCTTTTACAATTTAATTATTTATTAAATTTTTAAAAATTAACGGTTACTTTTACAAGTATTTATAAAACTATTTACTTATTTCCTTCTTCTTCTTTTTTTCTACTATTCATCAACAGTTATTTTTCTCATATTTTCTTCATACATTTCACTTTAATTTTTATAAATATACTTTTATTTTGTTCATTAACTTAATAATATTACAATATCATCAATTATTAATATAATTCAAAAAATGCGTACACACATGCGAGCGTGATGCGTGTGTTTATGCTAGTAAATTATAATTATTTTGCAAACCAAAATTTGAGAGAATAGTTGTACAGTATTAGTTTTGTATCAGCATTGCTACAATCAAAGACTAAAACTGAAGTTGACAACCACATACATGTCAAGAACAGTTTTGTAACATCACCATCATCAAAACACACAAATTGAGAATCACAAATGCCATCATTTTATTACGTATATATACATCAAAGAAATCAAATGCTACATTATGCTGGAATGATCGCAATTTTGGTTCCTTTCTCACAGAGTCGATTAATACTACAAATGTAGTAACTTGGTCCTTCTGGAACTTGAATATAATCATGTCCTGTCCGATACACTATTCGATTTTTTCCAGGATTACATGTTCTGTATCCTTCCTCGTCCACCACAGTCACATCACGAGTATTGAAATCATAATTGAATACTGCAATTACAAATCAATCAAATCAAGAGGAACAGAATGTAAAAAAAAATTCGTTAGGATAGGATATAACTTGATTGATTTTGATATTATATTAGAAGCAAGTTTTAAGTTTAACTCAATCTCACAAAACTGATTTGGAAGATAAAATTTGCACCTCACTTATATATTATAAATTGGTCTTTATATCTATAAATTGGTCTTTATATCTGATCGAGGTGGGACTTCCGACATAAAAACATAACATAAATAATATAAAAAAATTCAGAAAAATATCTGGACTCGTATGTAACGAAGGAGATGATACTAACCCAGAATATCACCAGCTTTAATGGTCTTGTTTTTAGGCCAATCAGTGATTCCATTGGCCCAACATACATCTTGTAAGCATATACCATCATTTCTCCCAACATAAAACAGTTTTGCATAAACCACCTCTGTCGAAACCACCAACATAGCAAGAACAACCACCATTGTTACTGCAAAACTGTGTCTTCTCTCACCCATTTTGTAATAAGGTTGATGCAAGATGTGATTCAAACACAGAACCAGGTAGCAGTTTTATAGGTGCAGAGGCTTCAATTGCTGTTAATGTTTGAATATTTTTGTGAGTTAACCACCTTTCTCTCTCTGTGTTTATTGTCTGCATTAAATAATTGGGTTGAATCGTTTTAATAATAAACATTGCTATTGATCATTATTCAATGAAAATAAATACTCCTTCCAGTTTCTTTTTTTACTGCACCGGTTTTGCTCCATGGTAATAATCATAAATATATCATAATAATCATGTTTTAAGAATGAGAATAATATTTATTAATAAGAACAGGTTTACCCATGCAATATATAAAGTACAGGATAATAGCTATGATAATTAATACATTAAAAAGAAAACAAATAGCAATCCATGCATAATATAAAGTTATATATATATATGAAGGTCAGGCGAGTAAATTATTATAAATATATAATTAATAAACAATTGTCATATTAGTATGTAAATACAAAAAAATTAAAATTTTCTAATTTTCAAGATTTATAACTTTTCAAAACTAGTTGAAGTTGGTTTAATTTAATTGTTAGAAAAAAACAGTTTTAAGTTAATGACCGAAGTTTTATCATAAAATATTTATTGTTTCTAGTAAATAAATCAAATTAAATCAATATCTTTTATCTAGGTATTAAGTTTTTTATTGCTCCTTACCCATTGTGTATAACCCATTTATTTGTTACAAATATGCTTCTTTTTCAAGATTTAACTTACTATTATAGAAAAATAATGAAATCCTATTATCGAAGCATTTTATCTTCCAAGAACATTTTTAAAATGGAGTATTAGTGAAGCATTTCCCCCATAGTTGTGGCAAGAAAATAACAGCAGATAATGGAAAATTAACAGTAATTAGTGGAGTTTGATTCAATATTATAATATAGATATGGACCGGACGCAGTACATCTAATTGTATACGAGTATGCTCTCTATTTTTTTTTTAATTTGTTGAATTATATAATATTTATGCTTTTTTTTATAAACATGTATATTTATAAATAATTTTTGTTGCCAAAAAATAGTTTAAATATATGATGAATTGGTTAGAATTTGTATTTAACCTAATTAATCCATATAATATAAAGGATTACATTAAACATCATTACTTAGTATTGTCAAGGAGAGTAATATTTTTTATTTTATAAATTATTCTCTCTTAATTGATATTGAAACACGTTACAATTTGAATTCTTATACCTCGTTAAAACATTGAAACTATATATATAT
>Ga0214543_1009164_pt1 | contig 15611 bp, 9 predicted proteins | sample CNSS2metaG_FD_160094 | JGI IMG/M metagenome (GOLD analysis project Ga0214543, IMG submission 160094) | Root nodule microbial communities from cowpea collected in UCLA plant growth center, Los Angeles, California, USA - CNSS2 | ecosystem: Host-associated > Plants > Roots > Nodule | place: USA... | reverse complement strand
TTAAGGCTCTTCTAGATTAAAATTGGACAACATGAAACTTTATACAATGTTGCAAGAGGTGGACATTGATGAAGTTAGTAATTTCTTTAATATTTTATTCAAAAATAAACTACAATATAAATTGGTAATGATTTTTTATTTGTTTGTTTTTCAAGAATCAATCAGAGAAAAGGAACTTGTTGATCCAAACAATAATTATGGTTAAATAATTATTTTTTGTAAATATCCACGGGTACCTGTGGATACCCGCGAATATGAAAAAAATAGACAGGTACCCGCATAACGGATACCCGACGAATATGGGTACGAATATGGGATGAATATTTATTCAGCGGGTAGGGTACGGGGGAACTACTACCCGTACCCGCCCCGTTGAGATCCCTATATATGATAAAGAGTATCATACTAACAAAAAAAAAAATAGAATCAAGAGTTAACTATCTACAGTTAATAAGAATCTCCTCTGGCTAAGCCAGCTCGGAACAAACTTGAAAAAATATGGATAAAGAAGTTTGGTGGAGATTTATATGTTAGCTTTTCCATCAATTATGTGACACTCAATGTCGACATATTTCGTACGCTGGTGAAATACTGGCTAAAATTAGAAAGCAAAATGATTGTTAAGGGATAATAGAGTAGGACTAGTGAACAAAATGCCTGTATCTTCCAATATAAGTCATTCAAGCTCGCTAATGTTCAATAACAAAGCTTTGCAGTTGACTTTAGAAGAATTCGAATAAATAATGGATTGTTTTTTGAATAATATTAGAAGTTTTACATCAAATAAAAATAAGGTCATGAAATTGATGAAAAAGTTGATTTTGTAAAAATGAGTTAAACTTAAAATTCAATTCTTAACATAATATCATAATCATGTGTTAAAGTTTATCCTAATAAATTTTGATGTTTGTTAAATCTATTATTTCACACACTATCGTACAATTCATTGATATCTACTCTCATGTACGAAATGTATATACTTGATCAATGTAAAGACAGTAGTGATATAATGACAAGAATTGTTGTAACCAGCCCAATCAAAACTATTGACAGGTTTAAGATTGGTGGTAATCTTGGAACATATATGCCCAAATTTGGTGAAGACTTTAAACTAAGTAAAACTCAAAAAAATATGGATGTGGTGTTGGTGTGAACTGAAATGAGATGTTCAATCACATGGTGATATTTGGATAGTTATTTATAGTATAGTGAGGTAGAGTAATCTAGCAATTACACAGTTAATTAAACGATTGTAAACAAAACATATGAATTAGGATTATACTAAAGATAGCATGTATGTGACTATAATAATCTACACGAGTTGAACTGGGATGAGAAACATGGATGTCAATATTTAAGAGAATGAGTATATTTCCTTTCTCCCAAATGAATACTATTTGTACTGCGAGCAACCTCAAGCTTAAGAAAAGTGTTATAATTAAAGTTGTTGAAGCTATCAATTTTAAATAATATTTAAAGTAGAGATAAGATGAATTATGGAATATTTTGTCGTTAGTGAAAAGGTCTTGAGAAAGTTGAGTCTTCTATTTGACTGTATCATTTTGCAATAAGACAAGCTTCCTAACATTCAATGGAATCATCTACATGATATTTTACTTTGTAGATCTAGGAACAACCAATAACAATTTATTAAGAATGGATGCTGGTGAGAAAACAAGTGACATTAATCATAACTTCCATGACATCTAGGTTTCTTGCAAAGAATTTGTTGCCTAAGTTACAAGAGAAAAATAATAATTAGAAATTGATAAATGATTTATAAGTAAAATTAGTGATTTGGTATTACTATACGATTTAATTCACGTAAAAATTACATAATTCATTGTTCTTTTATTTATGATTAGAAATAACAACAGCATCGCATTAATTATGTACACTATAAGAAAAATTGATATTATCGACGGTCAAAATTTGTCAATAATAGTCAAAATTCGTCACTAAATCAACACTATCGACGAATTCTCGACGGTAAAAAATCCGTCAATAAAATGCTTGTTGGTAAAATTTTATCGACAAAATTTATGTTTCGCCAGTAATGACGGATGAAAAATTCGTCTGTAAATCTGTCGATAATTATCGACGGAAAAATCTGTCGATAAATCTGTCTGTAATTATCAAAGAAAAAATTTGTCGAAAATTATTGACTGAAAAATCCGTCGATAATTACCTTAAAATCCGTCAGTAAATTTGTTGCACTGTTCATCTTCTTCCTCCTCCCTCTTTCAATTTTTTTTTTTACGTTTTCTTCTCATCCTTTTTCTTCTTTTCTTCTTCTTCTCATCTTCTAATAAGGTGAGCTTTAGGTGAGAAAATTCCCGCTTTTTTTATCGACGAATTTATTGGTCAATAAAAAAAATTAAATTATCGACATATTTTATAGACAGATTTTGAGTTATGTAAGTACCGACAAATTTACTGACGAAAAAATCTGCCAATAATTCAAATTTGGGCGGAAAATTTTCCGCTTCTTTTACCGACGAAAAAATCCATCAATAAATTCGTCGATAAAAAAAGTTAAATTATCGACGGATTTAACGAAGGATTTTGAGTTAAATTCATCTTCTTCCTCCTCCCTCTTCCATTTTTTTTATGTTTTCTTCTCATCCTTTTTCTTCTTTTCTTCTTTTCTTCTTCTTCTCATCTTCTTATAAGGTGAGCTTTGGATGGGAAAATTCTCGCTTCTTTTATCGACGGATAAATTCGTCGATAAAAAAATTAAATTATTGACAGATTTTACAGACAGATTTTGAGTTATGTAAGTACCGACAAATTTATCGACGAAAAAAATCTGTCAATAATTCAAATTTGGATGGAAAATTTTTCGTTTCTTTTACCGACGAATTTTTTGGTTATGTAAGTACCGACTGATTTATCAACGAAAAATCTGTGGATAATTTAAATTTGGACGGAAAATTTCCCGTTTTTTTTACCGACGGAAAAATCCATCAATAAATTCGTCGATAAAAAAAAGTTAAATTATCGCCGGATTTTATTGAAGGATTTTGAGTTATGTAAGTACCGACTGATTTACCGACAGAAAAATTCGTCGATAATTTAAATTTGGGCGGGAAATTTCCTACTTTTTTTACCGACGAAAAATTCGTCCGTAAATTTATCAGTAAAACAAATTTGAATTATTGATGGATTTTACCAACAAATTTTTTCGTTGGTAATTAGAATTTAAGAATCCATCGATAATTCAAATTTTCCAACAAAAATATATCCATCGGTAAAATTCTTTCGATAATTTCAATATTTTTGGATCACGTGGTACATGCCGCAATCGGATCAAGTTTAAACTTTACAAGTTTGTTCCAAATAACATGCAGTTTTAAATAAATCAGGATATCACTTATTTTTTATCAAATAAGCTTCAAATTATAGATTTAATTCCTTGAAAGTATCGTGTTTCAAATCTTTTCATATTTCATGAATACTCTGCCGAATTCACCCAATCGAGAAAAAAATCAAATGAGGGAAACATAAATCAATAATGTTATTTCATCATTATCATACTGAGTACATTTTGTTTTTTATACTAACAAGTGAATGAACCATCACTAATAAAAATCCATATATTTCTTATCAATTTTATTTTTAATTTTTTTTCCACAAATTTACAAATTTTATTATCAAAAATAATTTTTAAAAAATTATTATCAATTTTTTTGCAAAAAATATTTTGTATAAAATCTTTTTATAAAATTATTTTTAAAAGATATTAATAAATTTTATAATTTTGTAAGAAATAATTATAACAAATTAATAAAAAATATATATAATATAAAAAATTCTAGTAATACATGAAACAACAAACATGCTATTCTATCAGTGTCATGACAGATATATTTTTTTCGTTGTCCTAAGGGTAGTTATCATCAAAAATAATAATATATATTGAAGGAAAGACAAAGATATACACAAGTTTTTGAAAAAGTTAAGTGAGTACTTTGTTTAGATTGTTTGTGCATGTTCAATCTAGTTTATTTACGTGCATAATTCCATTATTTTATTAGTTTATATTGCACTAAAAATATGAAGGACAAACATTAAACATGGAATCAACAAAATGATACAAAACCAAGCCACGAGAATTCACAAGCTAATTATGGATAGTGTGAAAATATCTTGGAAGGAAGATTAAAGCAAGAAAAACCATAATCATGAAGAAGATTTAATTTTTGCCTTGCAACCAACTCTTTCATCAATATTGGGTTTTATCTTTCACATCATACATTTTATATATTTGTTAAATAATATTTTATCACTACTAAAAAAATTCACATTTATTATCAATTTTGTCTTAAAAAAAATTGGTAAAAAATACTTACAATTTCTGTTATAAAAAAAATAATTTTTTTGCAAGAAATTATTACTAATTTTATGTAAAATATTTTGTATAAAATACTTTTCGCAAAGAATTTTGTAAGAAATACCTACAAATTTTACAATTTTGTAGGAAATAATTATCCACAAGAAAATTACCTGTTAATTAAAATTTTTAGAAAAATTGGCAAAAAAAGTTTTTTTGTTTTGGCAAACTATTTTTACAAATTTACAAAAAAAGTCTTATGTAATATAAAAAATTATAATAATGCATGGTTAGAAGATTGAGGTGGTGTTGTTGAATTATATGATTTGAATATTTTTTGTTGATATTTAGTTGTTTTAATTATCATGATGCTTTATTATTGTTACACTTGTTTATTAATTATCTATGAACAAATATTCACACTTGAAAAATTGAAAATTATTTGTAATTATAGATAAAAACAAATTAAGTTTTGTCAAAATTGAAAAATTAGACATATTTTATTAGTTTTCATTTGAGATTATTAATTTTTTAAAACAATTCTATTGAATTTTGCAAATTATCTAAGATAATGGGAATTTAGGATTTTGAAAAACGACTTAATCTTTAAGTAATTAGAAGTACATCTTTTAATTAACTCAAACACTTATAAGCATATAAAAAAATTATGAAATCAAACTTAATGTTTAATTACAAACTAATTTTCAATAATTTCAAATGATATTTTTATTACTACATTTAGCTAAGAGCTCTTTAGTTGAAGTATTTATCACATATTCCTCAAAGGAAATTATTTTTGAATAATAAAATTTTAATAACTTTTTTTTATAATATAATATATTGAGGTCATATTTTTTTAAGTGATTTTCTTTTTTTTTTATTTTCTTACATTCTAAAACTATTTAGAAAATATTATCTCCTTGAAAAAGAAGTTATCAAAATATGTAAGTAATGATGTCATCTTATTCATTCCATGAGAAAGGATGAGTCATATCGCAAGAAAATGAAAACTAACCGAAAGCATTTACAAGAGTTAACTAAAAAAGAGCTAACTAACTAAAGTTAAGATACTAAGATAAAAACTGCTGAACTGTGCTACATATAATAACTTCATCCATACGTTCAATTATTTGGTATTTTTCGTTACCCTAATGACAAAATTAAAATTAGGAATATTACAAATGATGAGAAAAACGGGGATTTTGGTAGCACCAAACTTATTATTCATGGCCTACAACTATAAAAGGATTCACGCCATGCCTCAGCTGAGAACATGATCTACAACATTCCAAGACATGTCAGACATAAACTACAACTATATATATTTCATGTCTCTATTGTTTACAAATTACCGATGTTATTGTATAATTTCTTTTATTATATATATTTCATGTCTCAATAATATTTGTCTTATTTTCCCTTGTATTATTTTTTTGCAGGAAAAATACAATGAGCAAAGTTTTGCTGCTTTTCCTTGTCGTCCTCTACAGTGGTCTTCCCTCAAAAGGAATCAGCTCTGTTTCTACAAGACCACGTGCTGTTAACATTGGGGCAATCTTATCTTTCAACTCTACAATTGGCAGAGTAGCTAAAATTGCCATACAATCTGCAGTGGATGATATAAATTCTAATCCAACCATTCTCAACGGAACTAAGCTCAAGATTTCAATGCTAGACACCAAATTATCCGCTGGATTCTTAGGAATCATTGATTGTACATCTTTTCCAACACAACCCAGTTTTCCATTTCATTTTTTGTACGTTTTTTTTCCCCTTTTAGATGCATATTTCTTAGTCACTGCCTTGATTTTCTATTACAGCCTTTCTGCTGATGGAGCGTGAAACTGCTGCCATAATTGGTCCCCAGTACTCAGTAATGGCACATGTGATTTCACATATAGCAAATGAGATGCAGGTGCCTCTACTTTCATTTGCAGCAACAGACCCTACGCTGACTTCACTGCAGTTTCCATATTTTGTTCGGACAACACAGAGTGATCTGTATCAGATGACTGCTGTGGCAGAAATTGTGGATCACTTTCAATGGAGAGATGTAATAGCCATTTACATTGACGATGATCATGGAAGAAATGGGGTGTCCGTTTTAGGGGATAAGCTGGCAGAGAAACGTGGTAAAATATCACACAAAGCACCACTTAACCCTGGTAACATTACTCGGGAAGATATAAACGGTGCACTAGTTAAGATAGCTTTAATGGAATCAAGGGTAATAGTCCTTCATATATACCCTTCTTTTGGGCTAGATGTCTTGAATGTGGCTCGTTCACTTGGCATGATGGGAAGTGGCTATGTGTGGATTGCCACAGATTGGCTTTCTACAGTAATAGATTCAGACCCATCCCTGTCAACATCTCCAGCCATGAATGACATCCAAGGTGTTATCACCTTGCGCATGTATACCCCTGACTCAGAAATGAAAAGAAAATTTAGTTCGAGATGGAACAAAGTGAGCAAGGAAAAGGATCCTGTTGAGGGTCCTTTGGCATTGAACAGCTTTGGGTTTTACGCCTACGACACTGTTTGGGTGCTAGCTTCTGCACTGGATGCGTTTTTCAGGAGTGGGGGAACTTTGTCATTTTCAAACGATTCAAGTCGAAACATGCTAAGAGGGGGGAGTTTTGAGCTTGATAGCATGGGAGTGTTTGTTGATGGTGAGAAGCTGCTTAAAAAAATATTGGAGGTGAACAGAAGTGGTGTAACGGGCCAAATGATGTTTGGTGAAGATGGAAACTTAGTGCATTCATCATATGAAGTCATTAATGTGATAGGAAGTGGGATTAGGAGGATTGGTTTCTGGTCTGAAACTTCTGGCCTCCACACTGGGGAGTCTCCTAATCATTCCATTTCTGGTGATGGACTCTATGGCGTCATCTGGCCTGGTCAAACAACTCAAACCCCACGTGGATGGGTTTTTTCCAGCAATGGAAAACCCTTGAGAATTGGGGTCCCTCTTAGAATTAGTTACCGTGAGTTTGTGTCAAGAACTGAGGGAACTGAGATGTTTGGTGGTTATTGCATAGATGTGTTCACTGCAGCTATCAGGTTGTTGTCTTATCCCGTTCCCTACAAGTTTGTTTCATTTGGAGATGGCAAAACCAACCCATTAAATTCAGATCTTCTTCACATGATCACAGTCGGTGTGAGTGCCAAGTTTTCATAACCTGTCTTCATTTTATCTGATGTTTTGTTTATTCTAAATTCCATCATGGAAATTGTTTTTTGTATGTGCAGGCCTTCGATGCTGTGGTGGGAGACATTACCATTACTACTAACAGAACCAAGATAGTGGACTTTACTCAGCCATATATTGAGTCTGGGCTAGTTGTCGTGGCACCTATTAAGAAGTTGAAATCCAGTGCTTGGGCTTTCCTAACACCATTCAGTCCAATGATGTGGTTTGTGACAGGAATGTTTTTCTTAGTGGTGGGAGCTGTTGTGTGGATTTTAGAGCGTCGCATAAATGATGACTTTAGAGGCCCAACTAGAAGACAATTTGTCACCATTATTTGGTAATTAAGTGGCAAGACAATTTTAAAATATGGTGGTCTTGATTGTTACACTTGACCACTACCATACTTTATCAATCGCTGACATCTTCATCATTCATTTCTGCAGGTTCAGTTTCTCAACCCTATTTTTTGCACATAGTAAGTGATTGTAACTTTTTGTTATCTAGTTATATCCTTGATGTTTTCCTCATGTAGTGAACAGAAACTAAATTTCAAGAAGAAAGTAGACATAAATAAACCTAAATAATCATCCTAAAGCTCAAAGCGTTGAAGCTAAAAATGGTTGCATGCAGGAGAAAAAACAGTTAGCACACTTGGTCGCTTTGTGCTGATCATATGGTTGTTTGTGGTTTTGATACTGAACTCAAGCTACATTGCAAGCCTCACCTCCATACTAACTGTGGAACAACTCTCTTCACCGATTAAAGGAATTGAAAGCTTAGTAATAAGCAACGATCGCATAGGTTTCCTGAGGGGTTCATTTGCTGAGAATTATCTGACAGAGGAGCTGAACATACACAGATCAAGGCTTGTTCCTCTGAACTCCCCATCAGAATATGAAAAAGCCTTGAAGGATGGGCCAGCTAACGGTGGTGTTGCTGCAATAATAGATGAACGTGCATATATGGAACTCTTCCTAGCCACCAGATGTGAATTCGGTATCGTCGGTCAGGAGTTCACCAAGATGGGATGGGGCTTTGTAAGTATATAAATCACAAAAATCAACATCACATATACCAAATTCATCATTCAAAGTACTAAGATAGGTGGTTGAATAACTATAACAACATGTTTTGAATGTAACATACAGGGCTTCCCCAGAGAATCTCCTTTATCAATTGATATGTCAACTGCGATCCTTAAACTATCAGAAAATGGTGACCTCCAAAGAATTCACGACAAATGGCTAACGAGAAGTGCTTGCAGCTCAGAGGGTGGAAAACAAGGCATAGACAGACTTGAGCTAAACAGTTTTTGGGGTCTGTTCCTACTTAGTGGCATGGCATGCTTCGTTGCTCTTCTTTGCTATGGTATTCGAATGGTTTACCGTTTTAGCAGACACTCCAACAGTAGTAACCTTGAACGCTCATCTCACTCTGCTCGTCTTCGATCGTTTCTTTCCTTTGTGAATGAAAGAGAAGAGGAAGACAAATACAGGCCGAAGAGAAGGCGAAGGGAGAAATGCTCTTGTAGAAAGGTGGTGCATGAGGGTGGATCTTTGGATGACTCAACTGTTAGTGTCCTCATAGAAAATAATCCTACTGTACAACATTAACTTCCAACATCTATAAGAGTCTTTTAATTTCAATGCAACAACATAGTACCAAATATGTCCATAATGAGCACAAAAGGTCTCGATGACTAAAATTCTTGATCATTAAGGATTTTTCCTACTGTTTTCTTATATGTGAAAAACATGTCTGACGATTAACACGCTAAAGATTAAGTGACACATTTCTACTATTAGCGATCATCAGATGAAATAATATGAGATATCCTTCTTGAATAATTATTTTTAGAAATATGGTCCATTTTATTAATCAATTTTCAGAGCAGTTGAATGGACTTTGGTAACGTGATTCACAAATTTTGTAACAATTTATTTAAAATAGTTACTACTCTGTTATGGACATAGCTCTGTAAAATTCACAAGTACTCTATGTTTTTTTATGGTCAAATCTCAAATTTGTTCTCTTTTATATTACACTAGACCAACGGAGTTTAAGTTTAAGAAAGTGAGGTTTGAAATTGGAAAACACATTAAAAGATTTTCACTATAGTTAGTGACAAGGGCTCAAGGTTTCCTTATTTCTATTTCGGCTCTAAGTTTGTTATAAGAACATTACATTTGTGTTATTTTAATTACGATTATCCTTTTTGATTTTTTATTCGTGTTTTCTCTTATATTTAATGTCTGATATAACAATGTCGATCCTGTGGAGGTGTCATCATTTGCGAGATAGCACTGAGCCACTATTGTATGTGGTTCTTTTGAGTGCATTAGTTAAATACATATCTCTTATTTTAATCTGTCACGATTATCCTTTTATATTTATTCATGTTTTCTCTTGTATTTAATGTCAGATATAGTAATGTTGGTGTTGTGAAGGTGTCCTCATCAGTGAAATGGCACTGAGCCACTATTGTATGTTATTCTTTTGAGTACAGAAAGTCTTGGAGCATCGGAAGAAGAATGTTATAACATGGCGCCATTTTTGAACAGTGGGCAGAAGAAGTATGTTGATTATTTTTATGTGAAAGATGAAATAAATTGGAATGTGAATATTTTAAGATGAAATCTATTTCAGTGTGGCGGCCAAGTCGTTAGTCTCTCTTGAAACAAGGCGTGTTTCAGTTCCTTGTTGGTATGGTTTTTAATCATTATTAATGACTAAACTTTAGAAAGAAAAAAAAATTGTAAAGCTTGAACCCATGACTTGGACTTAATATAAATTAATATTTGAGTGTTGGATATAATTTTAATAAATTAGATACTAGTTTCATTAAATAATATTTAAAACCACATAATAAATAATAATTATAATTAATTAAATAAGAAAATGAAAGTATAATTTAATAGTTTGATCATTTATTTGGTTATATAAATATAATTGAGTATAATTTTAGCCACTACCAAATTTTACTTCTCCATATTCATTAATTAAGACACGTTTATATCGATACAATAGACTCAATGACAAACATGTATTTCTATTGATAAAACATGGTTTATAGTTTTTTTTTATTTGATTACGAAGATGGTTATTTATACAATGACATAATTGAGTATTAATATCTAATAAGGATAATTTTACTATTAAAAGATATAATGTGTTTTTAATATTTTCAATTTGCTTCTAATAGTAGAATAAAAAATTCATTTACAACATATTAAGTATTCTCAATGTTGCATGCTTTTTATGCTGATACATATTATTAATTTCATTTCTTATATTGAACAATGAATTTGCATGTAATGTATTCTTATAATTTGAAAATTTCTTATTTTTCTCTTTTCTTGGGCCTCTAACTAATATTATGATACTCTTGCATAGGTAATTGTTAAGTTTATTGAAGTAATATTAAATTGTTTACCCGTTTAATGTTATATAGTTATATTATTATTTAGTATAGTATATAGGGTGAAGTGCGCCAAACATAGGATTAAATCATGACGTGTGATGTGATCAATAAAAATAGACTAGATATGTAAACTTGCATACCTATTATATGGAAAAAATGAAACTCAGGATAAGTAAATTTAAGAAGTCAATCTCAAAATATGATTAACTTTTTCAAAAAGAAGAAAAAAATCTTAATTCAAAAGGAATTTGAAAAAAAAAAGTAATGAAGTAGCTATTGAGTAGAGGAGAAAGGAATCAATTAAAATGACACTATTGCTTAAAAGAAGAATGTATTACATGTGGATATCAATTAAGTAACTTAAGCAACTTGGCAATTTTAAAGAAGGATCAAATAGAATAACTTATTTTGGAATATATCCCTTCTCTTTTTATATTGTTAGAAGTAAGATTAAAGCCTAAATTAGGTGAGGATTACACCTAACATGAGACAAGAAATTAGTGGGTGGTCCGTATAAGCTCTAGCTTGACTTTGATACCGTGTTAGAAGTGAGTTTAAAGCCTAACTCAACTCCACAAAACCGACTTGTAAAGTAAGGATTACACTTACTTATATATTGTGAATTGGTCTTATCTCTAATCGATGTGGGACTTCCAACATATATTAAGCTTATAACTCTTCTTTTAATCTTCTTCGATATGTTTATGTCTATTGTTACTCGTTCTTATAAATTATATCATGAAAAGTATTTGTTATAAAAATTATTCTGTTAATTTTATTAAGTATAAGTGTAAAATTTCTAATTTTAAAAGAAAATTAAAAAATAAAATGTATTCTATGTTGGGTTTAAAGTTAAAAATGTAAAAGGTTTAGGTTTGTATATACACAATTATAATACCCATTTTCGTAAATCTAAATATTTACACTTTTTCAGAAATATTTGTCTAATAATAAATAAAGTTTAAAATCATAAATTAAAACTATAATTTTTTTAACTGTTAACAAGAATCTATTTTCCATGTAAAACATACCATATATTTTTATACACTGACTAGAGTTATAAATTTCAATTTTTTTCTTAAACATTTTTTTTAAATTGCACAAATAAATTCTCAAACTTTGTTAACATAAATAAATTCTCAAACTTTATTAACATAAATAAACTCATTTATTGCTCACATATCTCAACGAAAACTAAATTCCGACCCATGAGCGGTGTTGTCTTCTACGAACAAGGATTAATATAAATTTTCCAACATGGATGACCACTGTTCAAGGGTCCAAATTTAGTTTTTTGATACATAAATGATGACATGTGAACGATAGATAAATCTATCTGTTTAAATATAGTTTGATAAAATTTATTTGCGTAGTTTAAAAAAAATGGTCTAATTAGTAAAAATAAAAATGAGTTAATGAAAATTTTGTATATTAAAACATGATGATAGTAACTGGATTTGGTTGGATGACTACGAAAGTGATTTTATATTCTGTTTTATTTATCCGGAAATAATGTTGAATATTTCTGGCATTTGTTCTTTCAATGTTTTATTATTATAGGATTGTGAGAATAGTTAAAGGAATTTTTTTAAGATTTGCACTTTTTAGTTGATGAAGTTTTTTTTAGTTTATTTTTCTTAAAAATATTAAAGTGTCTATCATTACCAAGGTTATCGGGATGATTTGAACAATGAGAAATTACAATAGATTTCATAATTTAATTGATTCCTTTCTCCCATTTTTTAAGTTGAGGACTTACTATGTATCATTGGAAATAAATCTAAGGAACATATGAGTAATACTATCACTGATTTATTGGTGTTGAAAATTTTTAATATTCAAACTAAGGAAAGTATGTTGGTTTCTTCTATAAACGTAATAACACAACTTCTATCTACTAATTGACTTAAGGTGAATATTGATGATGCAGCTATGAGTTGTTCTAGTTTGGCTTCATGTGCTAATATTTGTATAGGAAGTAAGAGAGAATATGTGAATAGTTTTTCAACTTTTAGGAATATAGACTTCCATTTATAGTGAATTTATGAGGGTCATTTATGTTTTAGAGCATGCTTGATTAGAAGAAGGACTTTCAAAAATTTTGGTTGGATAATGATTATTCTTTTGTTTGTCATGATTTTTTGGATCAACGATTGATTTTTTGGAATCCTAGAATGAGATGACAATGGTACTTGCATTTTTATAAGTATACGCAGTCCAAAATTTCTTATGTTTTTTCATGAGAGAAATAATTATGCTGATAAATTAATTAATTTAGTTTTTATTTGTGAAAAGTAATATAAATAATTTAATATTTTACCTCCATATATTTATTTAAATTTGTTTCATAACAAATATAATTTATTTATATAAATGTCAAAGTTGACAATGATGACTAACTTAATTTTATTTGAAAAATATATATTTACAAGAATTGAGATCAGTAGATTTTATTAACAATTTCCTTTTTTTAAATAAAATCATTAAACTTAACATTAAAATTGAAAATATCTTAAATGTTAGGTTTATTTATGTTAATGAAAGAAGTAAGAAAACTAATTAAATTTTGTGAACTATAATCACGCAAAAAATTTGGCTAGATATTTTCGTGCAATTTATCACGTGGTTGTGTGGATGTATCTATCACGATATTTTACTACTTTACAAAAGAGTCTTTTAAAAGCAATTTATGTTTCTTAAAGAAAAAACAATCTTTGTCAAAAAGAATACTATTTTTTACCTTTTTTTTTCTTTTGTCATTAAAAGTACTGTAGGTGAGAGTGTGGTGCACATTCATAAGTATATTTCTATTTGTGGTATTTTTTAGATTACATGGTTGACATTAAACTTTAATCAAATTTTAAATATCCCGTAAAATTTATCTTTTTATTAATTTTTTAAGTATTTAAAAATGTTTTTTATTTTATTTTATTATCTAATGATTACATATTTATCAATTTTTATTTTTCTGTTTTTAATTTATCGTTTAATTAGTTATTCTTTTAGACTTTTTTAAAATAAGAAAAAAAATAACGGTGAAATTGTCTCGTTAATAACAAAAAGTAATGATAGAATACTAAATAAAATAAAAAATATTTGAAATATTGAATAAAACAAAAATTTCTGATAATAATTCAATTATAAATACCTAAAGTTAAAAGATAATTAAAATTTAATTAAGTGATCTTTTAAATTATTTTCTAAATTTAAGATCAACTAGAGTCAGGGGCGGACCATCTCAGGAGCAGGGAGAGGCCTAGGCCCCCCAAATATTTTTTATTTTTTTCAAAATTATATATTCATTTTTTAATTTTTAAATTTTTGAAATTTTTAAAATTAGAAATTGATGATAATTAAATTCTGTATCTTTATTTCTTTTATAAAATACAACATTTAATGTTAATAAATAATAAAACATAAAATCCAAAATAATAAAAAAAAATAGGTTTAATTAGTCTTCTAGTATTTGTTTTCGTCTAAAAATATCAAATTGTCACTAAATTGAAACTATAAAAACTGGAAGATCAACTTACATTTTTAGAAACAATAACCAAAAGAGTAATTAAACAAAACATTTATTAAAATATTTTTTATTTTCTTCTGTCATTGCCTTTTTAAATTTTGACAAAATTGTACTCATCTCTCACTATCATATGTTTTTTTTTGAAGAAAAATAAAGTTAGACCCATACTCATTATGTTTGCTCTCATTTCTCATCTGTTTCTTTCATTTCTCGAAGAAAAAAAATGTAACTCTCTCTTGTCTTGATGATGAAATATTACTTTAATAGTTATTAAAATTATTTTTTATCTCGTGAGCCTTTTGTATACTTACTTTTTATGATTATAGAAGAAAAAAAATAATGTATTATATGTTTTTTTATAACCGATTTTTAATTGTGACTTGATTATAATATATTTTTCTTCTAATACTTATGTCTTTCAATATTTTATTAGATTATGATAAATTATTTTTTAATATATTTAAAAAAAACATATCGATGAAGAATAAAATAATGAATTTATTTTGTAGAAGTAGTAAAAGGGAAGAAGCTACACGTGAAGATGAAAACAAGTTAAATTATATTTTTTCACATCTTTTAAAGTATTTAAAGCATTATACTAATAATCCAATCTAACGATCCAATTGTTTTGTAGAAGAGTCATTTTTTAAAGTGTTATATTAATGATCCAATCAAATGATCAAAAAATTATATTATTCTGGCCCCTCCAAAACTTTTGGTCAAGATCCGCCACTGACTAGAGTCATACTCTTAGACTGAGTGTTATATATAATTAGTCCACAACCCTGCCGTAACAAAGTAACAACTCAATTTTCATCTAATATATATTTATTAAGCATAAGGCTTTGTGATATTAATAATTAGAAATGAACCGATTCATATTACAGTTTTTAAGTTACCACATTATTTTTCAAAATACATTTAAAATGAACTCATAAGTACCTTAAAACATAAAATAGAAACTTAATAAATTTTTGTAAACAGATTATCTAAGAAATTCCTATACTAATCCTTCAATTCCTCATCTAACTTTGTGCTCCTGCCACCCTTAACTTTTAACACTAACATGGCTTTCGTATATAAAAATATGCAATCATTGCATTAGAAAAAAAAAACAAAAAAAAAACAAATAAAATAATAA
>Ga0214543_1009160_pt1 | contig 15614 bp, 7 predicted proteins | sample CNSS2metaG_FD_160094 | JGI IMG/M metagenome (GOLD analysis project Ga0214543, IMG submission 160094) | Root nodule microbial communities from cowpea collected in UCLA plant growth center, Los Angeles, California, USA - CNSS2 | ecosystem: Host-associated > Plants > Roots > Nodule | place: USA... | reverse complement strand
ATATATATATATATATATATATATATATATATATAATAGGATTGCCAGTTCTACTGTCGCAGTTCAAATATTCCAGAAAGTCTGATTTAATTTGAATCCATATAAAATCAGTCTGACTGAAACTGGACATGAACTGGAAAGTTCGAAAAAATTGATGTGTAGAAAGAAAGTAACAGTAGTATAACATTAGTATATGGTTTCAATGTAACACCGGTTTTTGTGCTCTTCATATAATACTTATAATTTAGAATCATTGACGATAACCATTATAAATCAGCCTGATGAAATCACTCTGCTAGGAACCCCAGAGTTTGACCGGATGAGTTCTGTTCTAGTAGGTCTTAATCTTGTAAAAATCAAATTCAAATAGATATTTTATTTTTGTTCACATGCTATTCAGGGTTAAAAGTGACTTAATCCAATTTATATTTTAAAAATTAAAAAATTAATTTAACGGATTAGATAAATTAATTCACTTAAAATATATATATTTTAATTTATTTTATATATTTAATGCGATATAATTTATATATTAATAACAATACAACAAAAGTTTTCATTTATTTTATAAAGTATTATTATATAATTAGATAAATAAATAAATTAAATATATAAATTTTTTAAACATTACTAATAAAAATTAAACTATTAACCTACACAGTAATAATTATATTTGAAAAGTTATAATAAAATGATAAATAGAATAATATGGTTAGTAATAGGATATTCTACTCCAATTCAGTTTAAATCCGTTCAACTTGCTAATTAAGTCTTTTAAATTTGTTTAACTTGCTAATTAAGTAAGTCGAGTTAAATTTAAAAAGTCTATTTTTTTCTAATCGTCGCTGAATTGAGACCTGAAAGTAGGTTATAGTTTAACTTTGATTTAGGAATAAAGGCCGAATGAGGTTGGAAGTAAGGAATGAAGAACATGGAATGCAGCAGCTAGCTAGGAAGGGAATGAATGGACTAGAAGAATGGAATCTTTATTACTTTTGTTTTCTTCCCTCTTTTTTCCATACAAATGATAAATAATGGCCTAAGAGACAAACACACACACACACACCTTTCTCTTTCACTCACTACTTACTCTTCTAGGCTAAAACTTTTCAAATCTAAGAATGAACAGACAGCAGAATCATTCAATGTTCATAGTTAATCGTAAATTGAAGGGTGTGTTGTGTTGGGCAATCTCCTTCCACGCACAAATGAACTAAACAGCTGGAGTGCTCTTGAAGGCTGTGCAAAGGGTACCATGTGAGCAGCTCCTCTTACAGTCGCAAAAGTCAACAAATTTCCATACTCTGTTACCCAACCTCCAACCTATAAATTTGTTCAACAAATCTCACCAAGTTAACATCAATTAGCACAGGGAACTATAACATACAACAACAAAAGTTACATAATTTTTCTTTTCCTTGTACCTGCCCTTGGTGGAACCATGCTCCATATGGGACTGTAGTCTTGAACTTTAGCTCGTGGGCTAGTTCACGAATGAGTGTTCGAGAACCTAGTAATGGCACAACAGAATCTTGGTCTCCACTGTCATAATTTAACGTTAATAATTAGTGTACCACAGCTAACTACCATACATCATTGTTAATGCTCCATAAAGGAAATTAGTTTACCTGAAAACCCATACTGGAATATGGTTTTGCACTATCCTTTTGAGAACTGGGAGCATGTCTATATTAGGATCAGTGTCACTATAATTTAAGACACTGCAATGAAGAAAATGCGGGATTAGAGACATCAGTAACGAAAGTAGAAAACAATGTGAAATATGCAGTGTCTTGTGTTTATCATGATTAACTCAGTTTGGAGATTGTTATTGACAAATTAATCATTAGAATTTTCCTAGGATATGAATGGCTTACCCACTGCACATGGACCAGTGGTAGGGAAGATTAGTACGGTTTGCATGCAGAGCCTTCTGAACCTCAGGGAGGTTGAAATAAAAAGCTCTTTCATAAGTCATGCATACATCTACACCTATGCTTATTTTAGTAGCCTGCATTACAGTAATCAAAAATGTTTAGTCTATAATCTTACATTATATCTAACTATAATCATCTTAAAATAAACAGAAATGAAAGAGGCGTTGTACCATCTTTTTCAATCTCAGTTCTTGTTCAACTATGGAGGGATAGCAAACATCCACAATCACATCATAGGAGTTTATGTAATCGCTAACAATCTCATTTGCCTTATTTATTGCATTGTTGCATGATTTAGAGACGTTGTGTGTATCAGCGAAGACATAGTCATCAAAATCGCAATCATTCGCAATGGCAAGGCCAAGTTCGTCGGAGATCATTCCATGCGACCAGAAGTATTCATATGTTGCTGGTGCATCACGATCAAGTTTCAGAAGTGGGTTTCCAATCTAACAAACGAGGAAGGAGTGAAATAACTTTCAAATTAAAACATCGGTAGCAGAAAAATAAGTGAGTAAACTAATGCCAAAAGACTTTGCATCAAAGGGGTCTTACAGCAACTCCTTTAATATTGAATTTGAAACCATTTGAATGAGCATTGTGGTCCAAAAGAACATTGGCTAACTGTGGTATATAATGTCCTGCATAACATTTAAATCTCAGTAACAAACAAAAATATATACTTTTTTTTTTTTTTTTGCAGGAGGAGGGCAAAAGAACTTTTTCCAAAAGGAAAACAAAAAGGTAATCTAGTGCAATAATTTTATATCATGACCCCTGTTAGGAATGATGACATTACGTTATCTGCATGTGCATAAACAATAGAATAAAAAGTTTAATCTTAACAAAATCACGTCATCTAATGTACTATTATATGGAATATTTTGGAACTCGAGACCAACTTTGGGAGTTTCAATTCAATAAAAATAATTATTAAATTGGGATGAGATTATTATTGGTTGGACCTGCATAGCTTTCTCCAGTAAGAAACAGCTCCCTTGATCTGTAAGATGGAAACTTCTCGTACCATTTCAGCAAGAACAGAAGCGTATCATTGGCTGCCAAAAATAGAAAAATTGTTAATGCTCAACTCTACTAAAACGAGTTTGAAATTATGCAAAGATAACCAAATAGATTCATTCTCAGCCTTAATAAAAGTCTGAGATATTAAAAAATATATTAATTGGTGACTCTGTTTACCTGTGGATGCATCTCCAGAGTTGTAATCTGAAGTTGTGTTTGAGTATGACCAACCAACTCCAGCTGGGGACTCCAAGAAAAGGAGGTTGGATGCTATGAAAAAGACACAATGTCAGAATCAGGAATCAATGTAAACAACCCAAATTATTCTCCAATATCACAAGAAAAATCGATGTAAAAAAAATTGTCATATATAATATGTATACCTCTATTCCAAGACATTGAATTTCTTCGAAGACCACGTCCATCACCTCTGGGATAAAAGGGACCCAATTCAGTAAAGGCACCTCCTCCAATGGAGGAACATCCTGGGCCTGAAAAACAATGGTACTTGCTCTGAGTTAAAGCAGTTTGACAGTTTTATAGTGTCTTGTAAAATATGCCAACAAACCTTAATAATAGCTAGGAGCATTTGATTTATCTGTTGTAGTTTTTTCTTCTTTTTGTTTTTCCAAAATAAGAAAAAGAAAACTGTTGCATCTTTTTCATAATTTTGATCCAGAGGATCTGTCTATGAGGGGGGTCCTAGCAAACAGGATTTTTATCGAGTGAGACAGAACCTAAACTGGTAGGGACAAAGAAAGATAAATGCCAACCACCTATGCTTTAGAAACACGAACATGGAAAAACTTAGATAAGATAACCTTAAAATGAAGGTGAAACAGAAACAAACTAGAGATGATGATGTCAAAGTGTGGAAAAACTTGAAATTGAACAAGAAAGAAAGGTAAAGAATGAGTTGATTCCTTAAGCATAGGAAAGGGGTGATGTGACGAACTACGAACCTCCATTGAGCCAAAGAGTGAGGGGTTTGTTTGGATGGTCCTTCTCAGCTTCCACAAAATAGTAGAAGAGGCTTCTCCCATGGTTGACATCTACATCCACATACCCTGCATATTGCTTGAACCCAACATTAGGTTGCCCTGGTAATCTCTCTATAAGATCCTGAGAAGGGTACCCTTCTACCCCAACGCTGCCCAAGAAGCAGCCACACCCCACCACAATCAACACCCCAACTAACCAACACCCTTTCATTTCAACAACTTCAATTCCTATCCGTTTCCTCAGGAACCCTTCACTCTTATATAGCAGTTAAATTATGTTTTCAGTTAACTACTATTTGGCCTACATAACAAACATTGTTTTGAACTTGGTCCCATCCTATCATATACAGTCAGAAATTCGAATCAAACTATAAATTAAAAAAAAGAAAGTCATAAAGGGACTAAAAGTGTTGTTTCTAGTTCGCATGTATGTTTGAATAAACAATTAATAGGAATATGTTTGGTTCGGTGTTTTGTATTTTATTATTTTATTATTTTATTATAATTTTACATTTGCAGTGTTTATGAATTTGAAAACATCATGAAAGTTAAAAGATTACCAGGAATATATATTTTTAAACTCGATCTTTTCATCCCTATAAAATAGGTAATTGGTTTCTTTAATAGAACAAAATGAATAGAAACTAATTACGATAGCATATCTCTAGTGAGAGATTCTGTTATAGAAGCATGCACGTGAATCCCGGATTTCTTTTAACAAAAAGGAGGTGAATTCCCACTTCAAGATCTGAATTGCATATAGAATATGTTATATGCCCTCAAATCAAATGCATGGATAAATGGTATGCAGACTTCAATTTTCTCTGGTTGACTGTAACAAGACAATTTTCAATCAACATGTGAAAACATAAACTATTGGATAAATAAAAACTAATCCGTTTAAGGTTAGAGCCACTTTGCAACACATCATTATTCCAAAGCAACGAATACTACATATTATTCTGCCAAGAACCGAGAGACACGGCCAAGAAAGTAGCATAGTACTGGGGAAGGTTACCTCTAAAGATTATCGATAAAATCTAGGAAATTTCATCAAAGGTGAACACAATGCTACAAAGTGATAAGATAAACATCTATCATCAAACAAAGAAAAAAAAATTGGTATCTTCTTTTTGGACCTATTCGAGTGGTAGATTCATGGCTAACATTTGTTAATTTTGTGAATTAATTTTAATTTGTTAGTTATGCATTTCTACTTTGTTTGGGAAGGCGCAACTAGTATTAACTAGTAACCTTACCTTCAATTTCGCCGCACTTGTTTCTCTCACTTTCTGCGTCTCAATCTCATCACTGACTGTGCCATAGTTTTGTTTAAGGTTTCTGCTTTGTTGTCCAAAAGATAAGGAAAAAAGGTCGACGCAAAACACTTTATACCTTTTCAAACATGCGCGGGGCTCAAATTCTGAAAAAGCAACTGCTCATATACAATACACCATTCATACTACTCATACGTACTGTTACTTTTTTAAGAATCTAAATTATTCCTTCGGCATCCAACGCATTCCTGGTTCTACTCCTCTACATCAAAATTTACTAAGTAGATACTAGTAGAATAAAATATTATTAAGTTGTTTTATGTTACCTTTACTCATAATTCTTTATTTTTTGTATGAAGTTCTCGCCAAAGCATCGTTGTGGGATTTTCAATAATGTAATTTTAATTTAGTTTATGCATTCTTAATTCGATTTTTAGAGCATTTTAATTTGGTGTCTTAGGCGTAGCAAGCGAGTTAAAAATGTGTTATAGATGCAAAAGCAAAATTAAGAATGTGTGAACCAGATTAATACTTTGTAATAAATTATATCTTGAACATTTTTATGTGAGTTTTAAAAAATTTTTATTGCATACAAACTACAAATATATACACATAGGAATCCAATGCATTTGCGAATAAAAGGTGAAATACACTTTATGCTTTGAAATACATTTACTTTTGAAGGGACAAATATACTCACGCGTGTGTGCGAGACACTTTTTTCATGTAATTTTTTTTATATAAACTAAAGTATATGTCAAATGCACATAAAAAGACAAAAATCTACAAAAAATGAAAGAGCCAGCATTCTAGTTTTCTACTAATGAAACAGGATTTGAATACCAAATTGGAGCTAAGGAAAAGTGCGTTTCTATTTAATAGGTTTCCACTTTCTGCAACATATTGTATTAGATTTTGGAACATATTAAGAATGCTAGATTTTGCAAGGGTGACCATACCCCGTCATAAAATTGGATCAACAGACTTCAAACTAATCGTGTTGTTGTCTGGTTCCTGTCTATACCAAAAGTCAAAAAGAACATTCAAAGCTTTAGAAAAATGACTTGTCTTTGCTATAATTAGCAATTATGTCTCTTCTGCAAAATCACACCCACAAGAATCCTATAAGACTCTACTTTTAGAGTGGTTTCTAATTATATACTACTTTTAAATTTTAAACAATGAGTTAACCCAAATCCAACTCTTGCTATGAATAGAGTATTTTGTTTAGAATCATTACTTTATGATGAAAAAAAAATGCAAGGTTAAAATAAATGTTCGTTATTAACATTTTTTGGCAGAACTAATGAAAAAATTATATATATAAAACAGAAAGATGCAAAAAGAGTCAAAATTATAAAATTTTAAAGAGATTTAAATTTAAAATTCAAAAGAACTTAATGAGACAAATAAAGTACTAATGATCTGCAAAAATATTTGGGTAATTCAAAATATTAAATGAATGAAAAGAAAAAAAAATGTAAAAGAAACTTTTCATTAAATAGTGAATTGGAAATGAGTAATTATAAAATTGTACAACGGAAAAACTGCAATGTATGTAACAGTCACAAACACATTCCTCAGAGACGTGGCATTGTCATGCCATTGTTAGCATCCCATGAAAAAAATATAAGAAAAATAACCGAGTAAAACGATGTTAATGATACAAGTTTTTACAGTCCTAGAATTAAATTCAATAAATAGTTTGAAAAAAAGAGCAGTACAAGAGTACATGGTAAAGTTAATTGTTCCAATTATCTATAAACGCAGAGCTTATGTGTGTACATACAGGTTGAGACACGTATACTATTTGCATAGGAAAGATAGAAATCTAATAATTAATCAACAACTTTCGGGGAAAATGAATTATTTAAATATCAGAGTGCAACCGAACAAAACGTAAGGAATCAAAGGGAATGCTTAAACGCCATTCTCTTTGTTTTTTATTCAGGGGTCTTCCTTTACCTGATTTCTGTCTGTTGACTTTCACATCTGCTAAACCCCAGGTGCAACATTTCGTTTCCAGGTCAAAGGATTCAAGCATGAAGACACCCTCACTCTCTGCAGCCGGGTTATTTGGATCATTACTAATGACGTATTTCACATACATAGGTCGGTCCTTGAATCGATCTAGGTCATCTGGAATCCGAACTATTCTTTCAACACCAGGAGAAGACACCTGAAAAAGCAAATATGTCAAACGCTAATAATATAAAACATTGATGATCAAAATTTAAATCCCATCATGGTTGGGATCATCCTTCAAAATCAAGAGGGAAAAGCATAACCCATAAGAACATACGATGTTTAAAAACATTATCCAAACCTGTCAGAGGATTTGATTAGGACAGAAAAGTAGTTCATAGTTTGTGCTTACAAATATTGATCATAGCGGTAACGTCGAATTATATCTCCCCCACCCACCCCCCACCCCAAAGATAACACAACATGTCAACAAGACACTTGAGATGGTACCTCCAAACATAAATTGTCAGGAACTGATTTAGCAAGTTCTGCTTCATCCAATTTTGCTCTATACGTTGCAGAGAAGGCTTCAATATCTTCCATGCTGGGCGAGCCAGACCTACAGACAGAACACAACAACTAAGCTAGGCATTCATGATAATAGCTAGCAACTTTAGCAGCAGTTTAAGAAAAAATAGAACGATAATTTAAGCCACAAAATGCATTGTGTGAAAATGCAGCTGTAGTGAAATAGCCTATTTGAAAAGGGTACCAATCATCTCTGACTTATAGCTGACGGTAAGGATACCAACACTACACCAGATAAGCAAAACAATATTTCCAATGCTTGCATGAATGTGTGTGTGTCTACTCTATTAGACATGTACAGAATTGCTTCCGCTCTTACAACCACCAAATCTGACTCCAGTAGTCCTGCAAATCAGATTTTTAATTGGGTCCATTTGAATAAGGTACCCGACACACTTTGGTCAGTGCTACAAGGGCTAAGACATTATTGGCCAAAGCAAATATATTAGAAGACAAACCATCTACAAAACAAACAAGAAAATTTTTAAATCCCAATGGATCTAACCCCACTTTCAAGAAAAATGGAAATTGCTTTGTGTGTGGAAAACTAGGCCATCACGCACATTTGTTTCACAAATAAATCTTGTGACCAATGTGAGTAAATGGGTGGTAGAAACTAGTGCTACTATGGACATTTGTGCAAACAAAAGTGCGCTTACCTCCTATACTAGTGCGGGATGGAGAAGAACATGTTTATCTTGGTGATTCCAAGACAATTCATGTCCTAAGAAAATGAAAAGTTCTTCTAAAGCTCACATATGAGAAGACTCTAACCTTAAGTAATGTGCTACATGTGGCATCAATCAAAGTTAATCTAATCTATGTAGCATTGTTGGGAGAAGTGGGGTTAAAGTGTCATTTGAATAAGATAAGATTGTTATGACAAAAAATAATGTGTTTGTGAGGAAGGGATATTCTGATCAAGGTATTTTTGTACTTAACATTTCTGAAATTGTCAATGAATCTAGTTCTTTTGCTTATATTGTTGATTTGATTCGTATGATGTGTGACATGCTAGATTAGGACATGTAAATTCTTCGTATGTTATGAACTTGTAACGACTAGGATTAATTAATATACATTATAAACAAAGTAAGAAATGTGATATATATATGTGGAGTCTAAATTAACAAAGAAAACTTGTCATTTTGAAGAACGTCAAACTGAACTTCTAAGATTAATTCATATTGATCTAGTTCCTTCCGACAGAGGAAGATGTATTGCATTAAGAGCACTAGTAGCTTCTAAAAAACTTGGATCATTTTCAACAAGAAACATGTAAAAATCATCTCCAAAGGAACTAAATCCATATGAATTAATCCTAGAAGTTCAATTTGACCTTATACAGAATGACAAGTTTTCTTTGTTAATTTAGACTCCACTCATATATCACCTCCTTTTTTACTTTGTTTATAATGCATATTAATTAATCTGAGTCATTACAATTTCATAACATATGAGGAATTTACATGTTCTAATCTAGCATGCAACACATCATACAAATGAACAATAAAAGAAAAAAGAACTAGATTCATTGACAATTTCAGAAATGTTAAGTACAAAAGGACCTTGATCACAATATCCCTTCCCCTACAAACACATTATTTTTTGTCATACCAATCTTATCATATTCAAATGACACTTTAACACCAACTTTTCCCAACAATGCTACAAAGATTATATTAACTCTGATTGATGGCACATGTAGCACATTGCTTAAGCTTAAAGTCTTCTCATTTGTGAAATTTAGAAGAAATTTTCCTTTTATTAGGATAGGAGTTGTCATGGAATCACCAAGATAAACATATTCCTCTCCATTCCCTATACTAGTGAAGGAGGTAAACACATTTTTGTTTGCACAGATGTGCCTGGTAGCACCATAGTCTACCATCCATTTGCTCACAAGGTTTATTTGTTAAACAACCGCAAGAATTGTATTTTCTCCTTCGGTTATATTTGCCTTAGGAGGATTGTAGTTTCTAACTCAATGATGGCCTCATTTTCCACACACAAAGCAATTTCCATTTTTCTTGAAAGTGGGGTTAGATCCACTAGGACGAGAATTTTTAAAATTTTTGTTCTTGTGATCGGGCTTTTTCTTGTACACTTTTGGAGATGGCTCGTCTTCTACCATATTTGCTTTGGTTGATAATGTCTTATAGCCCTTGTAGCATCACAATTCTTTTGGTTGGTATCTTCAGTGAATGATAAGGGATGGGGTAACATAACATTTGTCTGTGCCTGTGCTTCAATTGTTGTTTGTAGTTTGTCTAGGATTCTGAAAGATTTTTTATTAGAAGTTCTAAAATGAACTCATCATGCATGACTATGTTTTTTGCTTTAATATATTCAAGTAGCTTGTGGTACTCATTGATCTGCATCTTGATGTCTTCATCGTTTATCATCTCCTAGTAGTAGTAATTTCCAATGACGAACCTTTGCCTCACAAGACCTTCGGTTGTGTATTTGAGAATCGACGAGTCCCAAATATCCTTGGCTTCCTTATAAGAGGAGTACACATCAAACAAATTATTAAATAATGCATTGAGCAAAGTGTGTCGTCATACCTAAGTTGAATTGATACAATCTTCAATATGTTTTGTAGGACTACTAGAGTCAAGTTTGACGGCTGTAAGAGCATAAACAACTCCTTACATGTCTAATAGAGTAGACAAGTGTTTCTGCCAGCGTTGAAAGTTTTGTCCAGCAAAGACTTTGATTTTTTAAATCTTCGGAAAAGGTTTCGCGAAATATTATTTTGTTGTTGGTGGTGGTGTCCATACCGTCAGCCATGAGTCCTTAAGACTGCTGTAAAAGCTAATGACCACTACCCTGAACGGATTTTTCGAAGAACCCATAAACTAGCAAGAAATAAATTTAAGAGAGTAGAGAAGTAATGTATTTATAGGTGGGAAAAAGTGTTAGAGACCTCATGGCTCATGGAAGAAAAAGATAGAGGAGCCCATTACTTTGCGGCACACCGAAATGGAGGGTCGTGCGGGGAATAAGAGCTTGGAGATAAGGCCCATGAGAGGAAAAAAAAAAAAAAAAAAAAGGAGGACGCATGCAGACCGTTGCAAAGTGACTTCCTGAGGTGGTGGGTACCCTTTTGAAATACTTTGGGCAGTGATCATACAAGCCTCAAGAATCAAGTTTTGTTTGTATTTTCGTCAAATTTTACAACACCAAATCATTGATACTTAGTTAATGCGTAGGTAGTTAGCCAAAAATCCATTCACTGAGCAGTATACAGATAGGATTTGCATTCAAAAATTGTGATATATCAGGCACTTTGCATCAGTCCAATGCACTTAGAAATATGGGACTAAAATCGTCAAACCTTTTTTACGTCTTTAGGAGAGAGGATGTAAAATGAATGCTTATTAGCGACAAGCTCCACAATCCTTAAACTATGCAAGTAAAAGGGGCCACAGGAATACTGAATACCAATTAAGTGCATTCAACTTCAGCCTTTCCATTTTTGCAGTGTAGATCTTTACAAATAAAATTGCACCAATTTCCTACATTCCTTAAAATAGCTACACATTCTGAAATCTGGCCTAGCAATCCTTAAACTATGCAAGTAAAAGGGGCCACGGGAATGCTGAATACCTTTAAGTGCATTCAACTTCAGCATTTCCAATTTTCTGCAATGTAGATCTTTACAAATAAAATTGCACCAATTTCCCACATCCTTACAATAGTTACACATTCTGCAATCTGGCCTATCAACCTATCCCAGTATACCAGAAATAAGCTTAAAAAAACTATGAACAAATGAAAAAAAAGAAAGATAAACATTAATGTAACATTACTTTTAGGGAGGAAACATTGCTATATAGCACATAAAATTTCAGAAACTTATATAAGTATATCAAAAAGAAAGATAAACCAAATATAACATTACTACTAGCACATACGTATGTATTGCTAAATTTCCATACATATTTAGATTTTGTGTGTGAACCTCAGGTATCCTCCGGCCAGAGTCAAAGAGTAATCAAGAAGTAATGCATTTAAGGAGTTGGCTTCCTCCAGAATTGAACCCCAAATTATATGCTTAAGGTGCAAGGTTACTTATATATCAGCATAATCTCATAAATAATTGGGAAAATCCAAAATTATATTTATTTATATAATTAATCAAAAAAGGTCTTGCATAGTTATCCGATCTCACAATTATATATAAAAAAAAACTAAAGATTCATCACAAACAGTTCAGAATAATATATGCTTTTATTCATAATAACCATTCAATAATAAAAGTTATCAAACTAATAATGTGCCTGTTTAATGAGGTACAACTAAATCTTAATCAGGAAGGAACCATTCAGCCAATAACTGAGACAAAACCACGCATGCGGTGGTCAAATTTTCCTTGCTATTTAATCTTACCAAATTGTCTAATTTTAATATTTGATAATAAAAAAAAGTTAAAACAGAACGGAGTCCTAGTTAGCCGTATCGTTTTTGCTCTCTCAACCCCTGCCTTCATCCTCATACTAATTATAAAAACAATAATAAGGATAAGAAGAAGAAGAAGGAGAATATTTTCGTCTTACTTTTTGGAAAGGTTCTCAATTCGCACTTGAATGGTGGAGTTCAGCAGTGTTTTAAAAGCATAAACTTGCAATTCCCCATCAAAAGAGAGAGTAACCTCTTTAGCAATGGCTAATGCTTTTTTGTCCCACCATGTGCCAGCTAGGGAGATTCCACCGCCTGCGCCGCCATCACCTGCCTTAGAAACGTTCTAAATCAATAAATCATATCATTTTCCCCAACCAAAACACACACTTATCATTCTAATTTCTAACAAAAACTTACATAAGGCACACCAGCCTCCTCTTCTTCCTCATAGTATCCCTCGTCGTCACCGTCGTCTTCATCATCATTATCATCCAACGCTGTCTTTGCGCAATGAAACGAAAAGTTCAGAAAATTTCGGAAATAGAGAGAAGCGATTAGATTCGAGAGACAGAGCGCAACTTTACCGTCTTCATACTCGTCGAGGAATTCTTCTTCTTCTTGTTCTTCTTCTTCTACGAATGATAGTTCTTGGACAATGGAGGGTTCCAGAAGCGGCTCTGGATCAGAGTCTCTCTTTCTGCCAAGTGGAATTGGAGAGAAAAGCTTTTTGCGAGTGTTTGTAGAGATGCAAAAATGACTACAGTGTTTTGTTGTAAAGAGAGGAGGGGCACAGAAGCTAACACCACCGAGAGTGATAAGTGGCGGTGAAGGAATTGCACCTACGCAAGGGCTCAACCTCAAAGCCTTCATCAAATCCATTCGGTTCCAAGAATCTAGTGCCAGGGGAAAACAGCAACAGAACAGTCACAGGTAGTGCTCAATTCTAAAAACGGAGCTTGTGAAATCAAATCCAAAGGCCCAAGCCCATGAGTCCAATACCCTTTCATCTATCATGTCAAAGTTTGGGCTTATTCTGTAATGAAGTTCATTTAAAAAATAAACCAATTTTATGAATAGTCATGTTTTCTTTTTTCAATTTTAACTTCTTTCTATAATGTATCTTTTATAAATACTTATGGTAATTAATTAATCTTGATATGAATTTTCTTGCTGGTAATTAAAAAATAATAATTTAAAATATGTTCTTTGGTGGTAGAAACCTATGGTAAAAGATGAATGTTCGATTCTTTTGTATACCAACAAATGCCTTCCATTTGTTTACATAACCATAATAAGTTGAGGTTGTGAGCCTATGTTGATTAATATCATTTGATATACAATGCACTTATTGATGTCATTTTGTGTCTGTTACAGTGATCAGGGTGCGTCTGGTTTGAATTGGCTGCAAAGTTAAGTTTTAGCGAAGAGACCTGAGTTGTATTTGCTGAAAACAATATCTTTTTTTTATGTATGAATAACTTTCTTTAGATAAAAGTTTATGTATATTTTTATTAATAGAGTACTATTAAAATAATTTGTAGAATTTTGTCTTTATAAAGTATTAAAATATTTTTTTCATAAATTAAAATGAATTAAAACTTTAAATAAGATAAATAAGAAAAACTCAAGTTTAATATTTTTTTCAGCCCAACAAACTTAAATTTCGATTAAAGTTCAATGAAATGAATGACTCATTCTTGAACCATCAATATTTTACAAACTAAACTCAAGTTTTAAGAGTTTAATCCGACTAGTTTATCTCGCTGATTTTCAGTAGCAAAAAAAATTTATATTTTGTATCTTAAAAGTAGAATATTTTATATTTTTTTCCTTTTTTCTTATTTTCTCACTATGGAAACGAAAACGAGAGAAACCAATCTTCTCTGCCACGAGTTATCAATGGGAGCAAACAATAAGAGCCGGTTCGTTTTATCGTATTTACTGTTGTGGTGTAAATGAGAAGATAGATTAGGAGGGATAAAACTTGTTCGTTTTGTATGATATGCAAGCTAGGTTTAGCAAGGATTTGAAGGATATGAACATTTTTTCATCTCGCTTATTTAGCTCAGATTTAAAAGAGAGTTTTATGAAATGACCAATTTACCATGATCACATTATAGTATTCACGTGTTGCATGTACTGGTTCCAATTCGAAGCAGCTTGTTGTTGCTGTTCTTGGTGCGAATGAGGGTGAAGACAAACACCAAATTGGTTTGAAGCAGCGGTTGCTGTCACGGCAGTGAAATCATATGAGAATTCGCATCGCTGGAACGATCTTCGTGGCCTGGAACGGTTCCAAAATCTGAGAAATTGCTACGTTGGAACAATCTTCTTGCCTTGGAACGGATCCAAAAGTATGTCATGCAGCTTGGAACGATCCAATGAAGCTTGGAATCGATCACAGAAGTAGCAGATCTGATCCCTAAGCTGTAGAACCGATCCTCCATTCGTGGACTGCGTGCAATATTAATTTTTAATTTTTTAATCCCAAAGAAATATTCCATACTAATTTTTTAATTTCAAATAAAATGATATTTACAATTGCTTGGTAAAATTTATTTCAATATTATGAAAATAAATAATTTATTTTATTAATTTTTGTAAATTATTTATTTAAAGTGTAGCATTAAATAAAAAATTTAAAAATTGATTAAACTCATACAAACACAAATTTATACTATTTATTACATAAGGACAAAATGGTAAAGTCTCTTTTAAATATATTAAAACATTTTTTTTAATCTATCATATCAATCAAATCACTCACTAACTCTCACAAACTTTATTATTAAATTCACTCATAATCACCTTCAAATCCCTTAAAAAAAAAAATACACCCTTCATTTTCAAATTCACTCAAACCCAACCTCTCTCTCCCTCTAATCCATCTTAGGAAGTGAACAAAGCCTAGATCTAATTTGTCTCTCACTTTGTTGTACCAAGTAATTATATTTGTAATTCGTTTTACAAAATAGATAATAATATTTTAATTCATTCTTATTTATTTATTTATTTATTTTATATACTTTTAATTTATTATTATAATTGTTTTTAGATTATCACATTATATCACTTAAAAAAATTAAAATAAAAAATTTAAAAATAATTGAAGTGATAAATTAAAATAGACAAAAAATAAATTAGTATATTAATATCTTTAAAAAATATATGTCAATAAATAAATATAATAACTGTAAGGCCCATTTCTTTTCTCAGCCCTAAAAGTTAGTGGGTTGCCCTACAGTATTGGGCCTAAAGGCCGGCCCACAGTATAAGACCTTAGGTCTGTCCTAAACCTAATGTATTCTACCATTTTCAGAGAGTTTGCCCTTGCCTTGAACTGCAGCCGTCTTTCACTTCCGCTAGGGTTCCGTTCGACTGTCACGTAAGCTAAAGGGGCTTCCACTCCATGTAAG
>Ga0214543_1009159_pt1 | contig 15618 bp, 10 predicted proteins | sample CNSS2metaG_FD_160094 | JGI IMG/M metagenome (GOLD analysis project Ga0214543, IMG submission 160094) | Root nodule microbial communities from cowpea collected in UCLA plant growth center, Los Angeles, California, USA - CNSS2 | ecosystem: Host-associated > Plants > Roots > Nodule | place: USA... | reverse complement strand
TAAAAAAAAAAAAATAAATATATATATATATATATATATATATATATATATATATATATATATATATATATATATATATATATCAACCAAACTCAAGGGTTATTGTCTAAAGTCAAGAATATATAAACTCTTGAAAATAATTGAGAAGAAGAACATCAATAAATATAATGAAAAGAGAATAATTTTATTTCGTTCGAATTAGATATTAAAGGTACAATTAATGACTTAATTCCCCACACAATCAGAGAGAAGGTCAAAAAAAAGATGATAAGCACCTCAACATGGATAATCGCATAAGCACTCCCCAGTGACGCTACAATGAGCACTTGCTCCTGCTCCATATTTCTTTGGACAATCAACCAAGCAATTATCGCTTTCACAGTAGTCATATAGCTTCACTTCACACACTTTTCCCTCTATCATTTTCAATGGTCCATCGCTTTCTGTTAACAAAAGATACATAATATCTTCAATGTTAAGCCATTAGTCTCAACTTCACAAACTTATTTTAAACCAAAAATCAACTTCAAAACCTTATATCACATACCAATCTCAATGGAAACAATGATTAGAAGGAGCAAAACCAAAGACACCTTCATCTTCATTCTCTTGACTTTATTTTCAATATTCTACTCCTTGTCTCATATATAGATGTGTGTGTATGTATGTTTTTATGAAATTAATAGCCATATAATTTTTTTATACAATTTTTTTAATTTTATCATTAATGTATGTCTATATATATATATATATATATATATATATATATATATATATATATATAATATATTATATTGTTGGATATTTCCTATTTAAGTCTTTCAAAAATTATGTATTAGTCAGAGTAAAATTAATATATGTATTTTTTTTTCATATTAGTTGTAATAATGTATCTATTCTCAATTTGTATTCTTAATTCAATGATTAAATGTTGTATTAAATAAACATATTTTTAAAAACTATTAATTATATATATATAGAATTTTTTTGCTGAAAATAATAAAATATAAGAATTAATATTTATTTATAAGTAAAATTGATAGATTTCTCATAATTAATTTACTATCGTTCATCACATCAAATATTCGTAAAAAATAAAAATGAAGGTCCAATTTAAGTTGTAAATCATTTTAATGCTATGTCAATTTATATCGAAAAAAAAACTATAAATAACAAATTTTGGAAAAACAATTATATGAAAACTTTTAAATTATTTTATATATAAACTGTAACACCCCATTTAATTAAGTACGTAAAATTAAAGGAATGTTACGGGAAAGATAACATAAAAGTGCGGTCTGGGAGTTTTAAACTCAACTCCATACAATCCATGGCACACCACGATGCCCAAAAGAAACTAGAGGAAAAGTTTACCAAGGTACATGAATCTAAGGACAAACAGATACATGGGTCGCAACCCTAAATAAACTCATACGGAAATATAAACTGGCCCACGCGGACTAGGTAGCGGAATCTCCACCCTCCTGTTGCCTACGGGCGTTCCTCACATCTGCTCACACCAACAAGTTGATGATCATCGCAAAAGAGAGTACCACACAGTAGATCACACAACAAAGAAAGTAGGGTAAGCTAGAGCACAAGAAAAATCATTTCATCAATGGAGTCAGATACATATTCATAGTCCCTCACACATACATCACACAAGCATGTTACGACCTTCCAAACAATACACTACGACACGACTCGACTCATTCGGATACGTATAACTTGGTCGGATTCAGCGGACACTTGCACTTGTGGTGGATACCTCTGCTCACCCCCGAGCTATGTGTTACAAGTGTTATAATGGATCAATATTCCCTCACCATAAGGTTAGCCCTTAGTGAATTTCGGGCCTCCTGCTACTCTCACCACAGGAGTCAGTCCGCTCTAGGTGAGACTAACTGACCCCTTAGAGCGCCAGGATGTGACCTTACCTTGAATCCTTACCTAATTATACAGATGGGGCACCACCATGGGCACCCACTAACAGGGGCCATGGAATTACGTCCCAACCACTGAAGCGCGACCCTGAAAGTCTCACCTAGAGACCTCAAGGTATTACGCACTGACACAGACAAAACCTGGTCACATAGTCAAATAGTATGCAATTATATAATTCATTATGTCAACCTTTCGAACCAATACCTTTCATGTTTCAAATTCCAACTCAATCCAACTCATCATAACCCATCCATGCACATAGGATTTCAACCCATCTCGTTATCATGCCTCTTTGATAATAACCAACTCATTTATTTCACATGCCAAGTCCATACCAAACCCGTCATCTACAATTCATGAATCATGCCAAGCATACATAATATTTCATTATATACATGTTTCTCATCATAACATCCATTTCCAAACCAACACTAATCATCCAATAACAAACCAGCATCCAAATAGCACATTGTCTCACCCAGCCCCTCGCTCAGGCTGAAGGGTCTCGCTCAGGCAAGACGAGCTCGCTCAGGCAAGCCCCACTTCGCCTAGACGAGGGCTCGAAGAACATCCAAAAACCAACACGGGATCTTGCTTAGGCGAGACCCCTCTCGTTTAGGCGAGACGCTCGCTCGCTCAAAAATACTGAGCGGGTCGCGTGGGCGACCTCTCGCGTAAAAAAGGGCTTGGGTGAGCCCCTGCTCATCTCGCCTAGGCGAGACTAGCTTGCTTGGGCGAGATTTGCAGGTCTCGCCACTGTTTTCCTGCAACAATGACACCCACCATTCCAAACAACAGACTTATGCGTTCCAAACCAACATAGCATCATACCAACCACACAAAAACGGAAATGACAGCCAAACAACATTGAACAACCGAATATAAGAGAAGGGTCTTAGCTTCCCTACCTGGAAAAAGGCCAACAATTGGGTTCCTAGTGCGAACAGGAAACGCAGCAGCTCCCAAGGCAACTTAGTGAACTGGAAAACACAAGGACAGAGTGGCACGAAGTATTTAGTACGACTCTAGACTGAACTCGAAGCAACTGAGATAAGAACAAGGAGGTGTGGGATGGGATACAACTTACATGGAACGAACTGGCTCAAACAAACGTGACGGAGCTTCAAGGCTGAACCCTAGCAGAGTGACGGCTGCAGCTCTAAGCACCAAGGGAGGGGATTCTGAAAGTGCACAATGAAACAGTTAGGGCAGACTTCGGTGACTTTATCCCTTAGGCCCAACAGCTCAACGGTAGCCCTTAGAACTTTAGGGCAGAAAATTGGGCTTTACATAAACTTTAAAAGTTTTTAATTATGGGTAGTTATAATTACGTAATAGCATGTTCTATTTCCTTTTATAACCTATGATTTGGTTGAATGGTAAATGAAGCATTATATTATCCACGTTATTGTCAACATGAATGGTAAATGTGAATTTTAATAAAAATAAAATTTTCAGTATAACATTTATATAAAAATTAAATTTGGTTAATTTTGATGGAGACAAAATTGGGACTGAATTGAATATATGTCACGAGATACTAACACATGGCAATGACACTAAACTGACACGTGACAATGACATTGGTTTGGCACGTGGCACTAACACTGCCACATGTTACAATGTTGACTTGACACGTGGACAACATTTTTAAAATTAAAAAAATTAAAAACAAAATTTAAAAAATTTAAAAAAATCCGAAGTGACATGTGGCAGTTATTGTTCACCTTCCGTAAACGATTTAAACGGCATTTGTAAAAAGAACCAAATTGATCATAATTTACAAAAATTAGGACCATTTTAAACATTTCCAAAAAATGAGAACCAAATGAAACAAAGCTTCCGAAAATTAGGACCAATAAAGTATTTAAGCCAAATTGAAATTAGTCCATCTTTCAATTTTTGGCCTAATTTAGTGTTCAAACTTTAGAACTACGTGGATTTAGTCCTTTTAACCAAATTTTATTAAGTTTATTTAACGTTTCAAATGCATTTCACAATAGCATTTGAGTTTTTTACACAGTTTGACACGTTTTCGCTTCAATGTTGACTAAGAAGCTACCATGAAACGTGTTTGAAACGTTAAATAAACTTAACAAAATTTGGTTAAAAAGACTAAATTTATGCAGTTCTAAAGTTGTTGGACTAAATTAGGCCAAATTTTTGAAGAAGGTCTAATTTCAATTTTCACTTAAAGTTAAAGGACCATAAACATATTTAACCCTTTTTTATTATTATAGGATATAGTTGTTAATTTGTGTTTGAATGATTAAATGTTTCCTATATTAAGATTATATTGCATTGTGTTTGTTGATGTATGATTGTTTATAAAATTGGTGTAATGATAATAGGTTGATTAGTTATTTATGAGTGGAAATGCTAATCTAAGGTGAGTCAAAGGGTTGGTAAGTATGACTAGTGCAGAGTATTACTAGTTTATTCAATAGTGTAGTCTTCTGGAAGCAATTTGATGTTCATTGTGCCTTCGATTTGAATTCTAGTGGAAGTTGAAATTTTCTGGTTGCCTTTAGCCATTCCTGAAATGGCCTGTTTTCTTGGATCAATTTTGTTGTTGATCATTAGTCATTGGGGTGATCACCAACACAGAAATCACACCTTTGAATTTGTTGAGATGTGTTAGTCATTGCTACTTTGGCTTGCATTTTAGAAATTTGTTTTTTGATCTCCTTCATTTGCTATGAAATCAACTTATTTTGAGCTAAGATTGCATTGTGTGTGTCTAGTTCCAGGATGTCTCCTATCATGTTGTACATGGTGGTCACTTTCTACTAAGGATTCTATGATATTAGTTTCTTCAACTACATCATTTGTCATCATAGATCCTCCTACAGAAACATCCAAAAGCATTTTGGTTTATGTCGTAAGCCCGCTATAGAACATATTGAGTTCTGCCACATCATCAAAGCCATGATTTGGACATTTTCTGAGAAGAGAATTGTATATCTCCCATGCTTCACATAAAGGCTCATATAATCTTTGTGAGAAAGTTGCAAATGTTGATTTAGCACCTACATATCTTGATGGTGGGAAGAATCTGGTCAAGAATTTTCTTTCCACATCCTTTCAATTCACCAAACTTTGATTTGGTGGAGATTGTAGCCATATTTTTGTGTTTCCTATTAAGAAGAAGAGAAATAATTTAAACATGTTGCATCATCATCCTCTCTTCATATTCCCATGGTATCACATAACTTATAGAAGATTGTTAGGTGATTGTAGGGGTCTTCATTGTCCAATCCTGCAAACTGATTCGCAACTATTAATGACAATAAGGCATGTTTCATTTCCACCCCCTTTGTAGGACTAACTATGCTTGGAAATTTCCTTTCCCCTTGTCGCTGCACATAATCTCCTGGCAATCTCCTTTGTTCAGTACATTCTGCAATTTGTTCTTCTTGGTGCTGCTGAATTAAACTTGGAAAAAGGTGAATTTTCTTCAATCTATCATTACTTCTCAAGTTGTGCTTGTTGTTTCTTCTTTCTGTTCTTGTTATTTCTCCTAGTAGTCTTCTCTATTTCTAGATCAAACAACAAGATTTTTTTTATGTTCTCTTCTTAGCATGCAACAATTAAATCAAGATCAAGTAAGCAAAGCAAAGTAATAGTATAAAACAAAATCAAATAAATTACTACTGCATAGATTTCACAAATATACAACAAACCTAAGATGATTACAAATAAATATTTTTATCTAAGCACAAATCCCCGACAACGGCATTAAAACCTTGTTGAGACCCCTAGTTGAGGGTGTAACTTATCTAGCAAGTTCACTAGTTTGATTGTAGCACAACAAGGTTGTATCCAAAGGGATTTGGTTTGATAAAATAGTAATCTATAATCTACTTCAATTTTTGCAATAAAATAATAGCAAGGATTTGGTTTAACAGTTTGAAAACATATTTGAATAAAAGTTAAGATAAGTGATGTTAATTAAGGTGTTGGGATTGAACTTGGCTTTTTTCATTCAACGACACTACCCTTGATTATCTATAGGTTATGTTCTTTGTTTTAGTGTTCCTCGAAGTACTCTTAACTATAATTCTAACACCATTCTTATGTATTAGAACTAAAGGGTGTCAAACGTAGGGTGATTCCCACCTAGGTGGAGGAACCTTGCAATAAGAACAAGACTTTTTAAACAAACTAAAGTCGTAGATTCATCCCTAATATCTGCCAAGCATTAGGATATTTGATTGGATCTAAACACTAGACTAGTTCCCATTGTATCTAGTGTTGATGAAGTATGATGATTGGCCAAGTCACCAAAGCAATAAGAACAAATCAAATAACTAACACATAACACAAGAACATAACACATATCAAATCAAGTGCAGTACAAAGAGTTTAGAATTTACATCTCATCCCAACTAGGAACAAGTTAGTTGCTCATAATGATGTTTACAACAAATACATAGAGTATCTTTCCTCCTTCCATAACTTACTAAAGATGTTCTAATAGAAACTTAAGCTCTTTAAGAAGTTTCTTTCTCTAGAATGATTTACAAAATCAACATGAAAATAACATAGGCATGCTCTATCATCAACCATGTGGTTTTCCCCTAGGTGGGTTTTGCTTCCAAGGTTGGACAATCAACTTGGTGATCGACAATTTTCCTCCTCATGTGGGTTTTCTCTTAAAGCTCAGCTATCATTCTAGAGCTTGAGGTTTCCTTACACTGAAGGTTTCCTCATATGTGGCTCATTGCCAATATCGCTGCTCAGTTGCAGGCTTATATTTTGAATCTTTAAAATTCATCATCACTTATGGATGAGCTGCAATTTTGGGGCTTAGCACCAACTTTTCAATTCCCTTCATGTTTCCGACAAAAATAACACAAATATGTTAAATTCCACTTTTTGTAACTTTTTTATACCTCATTCTATATTTTAATGCAAAAGGGGTTGTTTTACTGAATTTTACATTGAATTTATTTAATATAAGTGTCTAAATGATATGAAATTTTACTAAAACTAAACACTTATCAACTAGTTATAGTCATAAAAAGAAATCCTTCATACATTAATCAAACTTTCAAGTTTTGGGGCTTATCTACAAACACAACCCAACATGGCTGGAAGATATTCTGAGATATATTTGTTCGTGTGAATATTCATATATTAACATTATATGTGACCAAATTTTGATAGTTTGACAAAATATTTTATATATCAAGTAAGATATCACATTATTATTATTATTATTATTATTATTATTATTATTATTATTATTCAGCTAATTATCATATATGAGATAAGTTGTTATTTTATTGATATTATTTGATATCATCTTTGTATTACCAATTTTATCACTTTAGTCACAGGACCCAAAAGCCCTACAAATACACATGGTATTTCAACAGAAAATACACATAATTCTCTACTCTCTTTGTTACTCATGAAGATATCCAAACTCTCTTACTAACTTAAGCGTTAAAGAGTGTTTTGTAAGTAGATCTCCCTTGTGGTTCAACTCTCATGAGCATACACCAGGATCCTCCAATCCACTCAGATCTTATTGCGTGTTTAGAGGTCTACACTGAGGATCCATGTAAGAACATCATGCATCAACATAGTCCTAACTCATCACAAGGAAACCAAGGACTCTTCGTTCAACTAACATACTTTGAGACATTTTAACAAGGATTACAAAACTTGATTACTATGATACATCATACATTATCTTAGTCAATAATTTATACGCACAATATAGACTCAAATACGAAAGAATAATTGAAAAGTATAAAATAATAAAAGATTATATACATAACTTCTTTTCATTATTGTATATTTAATTATAATTTATTTATTTTATTCTTATTTTTTATATAAATTTCTTGAATTATATAATATAATATTCAAAATGTTTTACGATTTAAAATAAAAACATAAAACAATAAGTCAAACAAAAACTTGAAACATAATTTAATTAAAGAAACATAATGGACTAGTATATAGCTAAAGAAATTAAATGAAAATAAATTAATTAATTAAGGAACTGAAAAAATATATTAGATAGAATATAGTTAAATAACAAGAACATAAATAATAAAAGGATCAATATATCATTAAAAGTAAAATTAAATAATAAAAAATTAAAAGAATAAAAAGAACCAATATATTATTAGAACAAAAATAAATAATAATAATAATAACAATAATAATAATAATAATCATAATAATAATAATAGTATACCAATTAATAAGAAGAAAGTATTTTTAAATAACAAGAATATGAATATAAAATTATTTAAATTATACAAATATAAAATATAAAGAATAAAATAAGTTAAATAGTAAAAATAAAAAACAAGAAGAGGACCATTGTATCATTTAAAACAAATTAAGTAACATAAAAAAATAAATTAAATAAAATATATATAACTCCAATAAATAAAATAAACATAATTTATTAATATTATTATAAAAATAACTAATATCACTCTTGTTATCAAGCATGACAAAATATGATGTTTGCATCTTTTCTTGATAGTTTTTACTCTATTTCTTACTAACCTAGTATGGGTATTGTTTTTACGAAGTCAAGATAGTACCTCGTAAGGGCTTGATAACTCTAAATGGGTTCCTTCTTTTGGGTGCGGTGCTCGTTCTTCAAGTTCTCGTCCTTTTCCAAGTAAAATATGAGAGTATACCTGCAAAAGGTACTCTGAAGTTCAAGTTAAAAAAAAAACTCCTCAATAGTCAAATCTTATATTTAACAATTAATGAAAAAAATATCTTAATTACCTAGGTCCATATGTATTTATATTAATTTTGTAAGGTTATTACCTAACCATTTATTGGAGGCCCACTTGTCAGGTGATCCGATGAACTCCATCTAATTTCTAACTAAGTTCTTTTTGTGATGTATGGGGTTGAATACTTGTCGGTCTGCCAAAAGTATATCTTGTCACAGGATGCTTACTTTGTACAGCTGATTAGATTTAGCATTATTCTGTTAGGGCTAGTGAGTGCTCGACTAAGGCTTTTGCAGAAGGTTGATGACTAATTGAACTCAAACAATACAAGTATGAATCAAACTTTAAAAAGTTTTAAACATTTTTGCATTTAAAAATTCAATTTATCATTTTAAACATAATAATTAATTATGTTAAGTTTATAATATATTATCTTAAATTAGACTAAGCATAAATTTTATCTAATTTGGAAGATAATTGATTAAGAAAAGTGAATAATGGATTATGTGAGTCATACCAAAATGCTTATTATCGTAGATAATCAATTATGAACAATGAATAGTTCATTATGTCAACTAAATTTAAATATTTATATTTACATATAATCAATTATGATTAGTTAATAATTAATTATGTTAGCTAAATCTAAAAATGCTTGTTATGGGATATAATAGATTACAGGGTCATGTTAACTCGTGCTCTTTTGGGACGGAAAACAATAAACAATAAATATTGAATTTTATAAAAGTTCATAGTTAATTGTGACATTAAATGAATTATAACCTTAATAACCATTGATGTAACTTTATTTCATTTAAAGGACAACAATATTCATAAATGTTATATAATTATAATTGATAATTTATTTGATACACACAAAAAATAATAATTAAATAGAAAATTAATTTTAAAATTGTTAAAAATTAAAATATAATTAATTGAGTGTTTTCATTATCTTTGTAAATCTTATTTAGAGTGTTTTAAGGAGTAACATATAATTAATTTAGTGTTTTCATTATCTTTGTAAATTTTACTAAGAGTGTTTTAAGGAATAACATATATTTATTAGGATAATGATAAAAGTAGGTTAAAAAAAGTAAGTTAAAATATCATTATCCTATTTATTATTCTAGTTTTTTTTTTATTATTGAAAAATATTAATTGTTAGTTTTTATTAGTGGAGAAGTTAAACTCGGAACCTCTCTTGTATAATCACTAAACCACTTTATCACTCATTTATTATTCTAGTTACATATGTTTATTGTAATTAAATAATTTATAAGATTTTTAATAAAAAATTCAACTCAAGTTGTGTAAGTCGACTTGATGTAGATTCAGGATGTAAATTCAGAAAAAAAGAAATCCAACAAACATAAAAAATTTGGTGTCTTATTATATTAAATAAATCTTTGTTGTTCTTGGTGTTCATAACCACTACACTAAATTTCTTCTATCATCAACAATTTCAATCAATTCACTCTTCTATCATCAACAATTTCAATCAATTCACTCTCTTATTTATTGTTATTTTAGCTACTCTTTGTTTTACATTCCTTATTTACAAAAAAAAAGAAAAGAAAAAAGAACAATAATAGAAGGAAGGATATTTATAATTTTTTTTATATCATCTGTTACAGTTGTCTTATTTAGTCTTTAAAATTCAAGACAATATTGATTTTGGTCCTTTATACCTTTAAAAAAGAGTGTCTCAAAAAAAAATACAATTTTAATTTCTAAACACCAAATTCAAAAGATTAAAATACATTTCTTATATCTGTTTTTAATCTTTTAAATTTAATTTTAACAACTAAAATCATATGATTATTTTGGATAGACTAAAATAATTTTTTTAATTTAAGAGCCTAAATAAAATCCTTGTAATTTGAAAGGACATTTAAGTTCAGTCTCACATGATCACATTATCTAAGGTGCAAAGTATATATATATAAAAAAAAAAGTCTGGTATATTAAAAAAGGGTTCTTCTTCAACACAACTGATGACTAACCAATATTAATTTAGGGAGCCATTGCATACCCACTGCACTTTCCAAAGTTGCTCTCAAAATTCAAATAACTAAAATAACACCATTTCACTGCACTAAAAATGGTTTCTTCAACACTTTCACCTACTTATAGACAAGGAAAATGTCTATTCACGATGCCACAAGCATGGCCCCAAAAACAGTGGTGACAAAACACCACAACAAATCAACTTGCTTGCAATTTCCAACACCAAAGCTAGTGTCACCTGCTGCTGCTGAAGGAGGAGTTATTTCAGCCTCAGGTATCTCACATGCTCCAAATGTCATGTTAGCCTGCACAAATCCAAATTCATTACTCTATCACCAACCTCCAGAGAGGAGGAGGAAAATTTTATGTGTCACATGTTGATTGCAGCAAACCTTGCAGGTGCCAATGTTTTCACATCCACACACTAGATGACCATTAGCAACATCTAGTGCTTCTGAGGCTCCTGCTCCATCACTTCTCTGAAACATCAATGTCATAGAAGTTTACTTTTAACTTTGTATAAGCTATTTTTATCTTACCAAAAGCTCTTATTCCATTCTTTTTTTTTTTTTGTCTTTATCATGGGAAAAACTAGTACAATTTGCTCATTCTATAAGTTGAGAATACCAATCATGGCTAATATTTTAACACCTTGTAGAAGTCAACAGCAATGAAATTAGGCCAACGTTTGCCAGCTGCTTCATAGCATGTATTGACCATGTCAAGCAAAGGGCTTGAATTGTCTTTGCAAGATTTGGTTACATCGGGAAGATCTCGAAAGAAGTTCACCAGAACTAATGATCTTGAAGTTGTGTTCATAGATGGTGACTCTGCACGATTTGGACATGAACCAACCTTCATTCCTCCATTTCCATCTGCAACTCAAAACCCCATCAGTATTTGCTTTAAGAGGGTGTTAAGAATGAACCATTTTTAGTATATTTAAGATTGATTATAATTTAGTATGATTCATACAAATTTATGATTTTTCATGAAGTTATATTTAAAATAATGCCTTAGAGAGTGTGTCTGACATTTCTCTATCCATAATTTTATTTCCACAGTAATCTTAGATTATAGCCACTTGTACTTACATTGGTTTTCTACTAAGTATCGCCATTCATAGGCTATCCCTTCAGAAGATTCCTTGGATGCTTTTGAAGTGAAGACTACTAAACGCTGATTCTTCTTGATCATATCATCAATTGTTGGCCAGTTTCCACCATTTTTGGGCATTCTAGACACTGGAAACCAGTATTTTCTCAGTCCAGCGGCATCAAACACCTTTGTTAGGCCTTTTGGTGATGTAACGTAATCCTCAATGAAAATGGTAACAATCTCTGATGGATTTGCCTCTAGAAATACTTGAATCTCTTTGAGAACATTAATGGCAGGTTGCTGTATTGTTCATATTCAGACAACTATTGATAACCAGATTTCATGGTCACAGAGAAATACAAATTTTTAATTGCATTATCATTAATTCGGTTCACCAACAACTAAGATATTTCTTACTTACAAAAGCTGTGTAGTTGTAGCACTGACCACCAAAAGAGTGACACAGCCAAACATCATTCTGGAAGTCATACATGTCAAGCATCAAACCTCGTACCCCATTCTACAACAACACAGATGTGAAATACAAGAATAAGGTGTCAAAATTCTTGAACCGAAACCAGTTTAGATTCCTTTTACATGAAATGTGAAATGTGAAATATAAATGCACAAGGGATAACTTCTCTTTCATCCACTTTGTACTATGTATCTTAGGTTGTAGGAGTATTTTAAGAATGATGCTGTTCTTGATCTCTATAAAAATTTGGTGAGTAATTCCCACCAAGTTACCAATTGTTGCCAAGCTATTCAATAGAGTTATTTTACTGTGAGAATACAAACAAGATGTGGTTACTGTTTCACTTGGAAAAAGGGTTTGAACTTTGAGCCGTTCCTTCATCTCTGTTCTGCTACCAACTTTAAACGTGTCATTAAAAAGTTATTAAAATATAATCAGCATTTGAGACAAAGGAACTAACTAATCAAGTTAAACTAAAAACAAATTGCAATATTCAACCGTAGGAAAAACAATCCTAATTGTTTTGTATTAATATATAATATATAATTCCCTCATGTAAGACATTCTTTGTACCTAGGAAAACAGATAAAGTCATCCTCGTCACTGGTGGGCTTGAACAATGCAAGCATCTCATTAAAGAAATTAAACTAGGAACCTCTTGAACTATTCAACCGTGTAAACAAATTCTAGTAGTTCAATTTATTTAAAATATAAATGCACACGTTACAAAATCTTGGGCTGTTTTCATAATAGCGATTTATCCTGCTGCAAACAACCGTATAGCCAACCACTTTCTGACTTTCCAGTTTTAAAGAATTGAAAAGGAACATAGTGGGGACCTTATGTTATTTGCAATGAGCAGAAGACAGAAACTTTACTTTTCCGGGATGTAGAATGGACACAATGAGAGACACGACAAATGATCTCCAAACAACTGCTTAAAGTTTCAGAAATCTTTTCCTTTCTTTACTTCAACTTTTCTGGAATTCAAAAATTTTCAAGTATCCAAATACCATTATATAAGAGCAATAAAAATAAAAGTACAACACCCAGACACGCTTATTAAATGTTTTTGACATTGTTCTCTAAATAAAACAAAGTTTGATATTTTAATCTGCCAATTAATCAAAAATCATTTTCAATATAAGTTGTTAATAAATTTATCTTATATCAGACCATGTACAATTTATTATAGTTACAAGTTGTTACAACCTTTTTTCTATAAATAATCTTTTCATAACAGCTGTGTCATTTAAGTCAATTAATAACATTATTTTGATAAATCACTAAATAAGTGGTTTTAATTGGTTGTATAAGTTATATTTGTATAAGCAAGTTAATATATAGTTTTTTCAATTAAAGAAACAGAAAAAATGATGAAACAGAAGAGAAAACCCACATTAAGTTGGCTTGTGATGGAGTCTTGTTGATTGGTGGGAGCAAGAATAACAGAACCCGTCATTGGTTTCTGACCCAAAATCGCAAATGAATTATGCGTCGTCAGCCATGAATACCGATTAAACGGCAGCCCTTTTACCTGTTCAAAAACTGAAACCTTCATCACTTTCACGCCACAACAGAACAAAATTCAAAAAGCAGAACCGCGACAACAAAAAGGTGAGACCTTTGAAGTGGGGTTGATGGGTTGAATGCGAGTGCATCTTGGTCGCACGTTCCCATTGGCCACGCACGTTTCGCAGTGCAGACCCGAGTCGCAGTTCCTGTCTGCTACGCATGTTTGTCCTTCCTGTTCAAGAGTGAGAGACAAGTTTATCGAAGTTAGAGGCAAAAAGGGTTATCGAAAAGGGTTAAAGTTATTGGTTTGTACCTTGAGAGCGAGTGAAGAGTGGACAAGGAGCAAAATGGCGAAAAGGGTTGTCACAAGTGTTGGATTCTGCGAGAAAGAAAGAGAGGAAAATGAAGTCTGTGTTTTGGAACAGAGGAAGAACAGAGGATGAGGAAGAAGGAAGAAAGGAGGAAAGATACCTGCATGATGATTATTTGTTGTGCTGATAGGGTGAGAGAAAAGATGAGATATTGTCGCCTTTATCTTTCAGTTACAGAGATTGAATGCGAAATTTGAATTCCGAAGAGTGCAACATGCGAGCAAAACGTGTGAGCTGAACGTGAACCATTTTATAGCTGTTGTATCTGTCATGGTACAATAATGATTTTCTAACTAACACCTACACCACTTTTATAAGAGGAAAAAAATATGATAAGTGGAAACTAAGTGTTACACTAAGATGATGATAATAAAAATGATTTTATATATCTAAAATTTATGTAGACCTATGTTTTGTTTGATTAGAAAATGGAAATTGAAACATTGTTTTGCCGGTGGCAGGAGGAAATAAAAGGAATGTAACTTGATTTAATGGAAAGTTTAGAAAATTTATTCATAAATGTGATCAAACTATATACATAAGTTTTTTTTTTACAATGAAACTTTAACTCACTTTTTTTTATTCACTTTTAACCCACTACTTCAATCACCATTAGATCATCACATCACATCATTTAAAAGAATCAAAATAAATGATCTAATGGTGATTGAATAACTAGATTAAAAGTGAGTTAAAAAAGATAGGTTAAACTATCTTTATCCTTTTTACAAATTATTTCAAATCAATGTCCCCTAAAATCTTAAATCAATCTACTTTAATTCATACAAATAGAAAATAATTTCTACAAGAAAGTATATTGGAGAAATTATCAACATTCTCTTATAGTTTGTACTACAAGTTTAGTAGTACAATTGAAATGCATGTCATGGTAAACCAGAAATTTACAAATCAAAATGATTGACTTATTTAACATGATCAGTTATTATGATGCAAAAAAAAAGGTTGAAAAACTCATGTGGACACGTTTGAAGCGTGGTAGACCTATTGGTTCCAAAGATTAAAACTCTTGAATGAGAAAGTGAGTTAATATGCAAAATGACCTAATCGAAAAGGTTGAAATCCCAAAAGATTCATTTGACATAATTAATGGTTCGGTTCCAAAAGAACCTCAAGTACCTGAAATGGTTGAAATGATGAGATCTCAATAAATTATGTCATGAATCATAGAATATGGAACCAAAATAAAGTTAACATTGACGAAACTTTTACTTATAACATAGCGATGAATGTTATGGATGACAATGAGGATCCTTTTTGTCCTTGTATTTATATGAAAATATTAGAAATGATCATTTTTATCTTTGTATTTATATGAAAATATTAGAAAATCAATTTTTCATTATTATTGTTTATGTAGATGACATAAACATCGTTGAAACTACTAATGAGCTCACAAGGCAATTGAAAGAATTTGAGATGAATGATCTTTGAAGGGCAAAGTCTTGTTTGAAATTAGAAATTGAGTATT
>Ga0214543_1009157_pt1 | contig 15621 bp, 18 predicted proteins | sample CNSS2metaG_FD_160094 | JGI IMG/M metagenome (GOLD analysis project Ga0214543, IMG submission 160094) | Root nodule microbial communities from cowpea collected in UCLA plant growth center, Los Angeles, California, USA - CNSS2 | ecosystem: Host-associated > Plants > Roots > Nodule | place: USA... | reverse complement strand
AACAAATTGTCACACCTACTTCTGCACCTGATATAAGTGGGTTAACTTTACGACAATTTAATGATCTATATCCTAGATCATCTTTTTTGGGATATGAGCAACAACCATATTTTGAGTGTCCACCTCAGCAACCATATGTTCCAAATAGTTTTCAACAACAACATGTACCACCATAGTAAGTTGAAGCAACCAATGGACCATCCTACAGGGAAGTTATGATATTAATGGGTGAAGTTATAGAGAAATTAGAGTCCATGGATGAAAGGTTGCGAGTTGATCAAAGATGCAGGAATATTGAGCAAGAGTGGTACGAAAATAAGCAAATATTGTCTGATATGTTGAGGGATACAAGTAAGAACAACTTCATAGAATTACTTGTAACTGTTAATACCACCCCTCAACCCCATCAAAGATTTCCTGAAAATCCAGATTTTAACGAACTTCGTCATGAAATCAAAGATGTGCTTCTGAAGTTGGCCATCAGAGCTGAACAAATGTTTGAAGATTTGAGTCAGCTAATGAATGATGCAGTGAGAAAGGTCACTTTGGAAGATATGATGAAAATGATGACTGAAATGATGAAGATGAATCAGACAAATCAAAAAGAGATGATGAATGCCGCCACACAAAGCTTGCAGAGTCAGTCTGAAAAACCAATAGCGGAATGACATCACATTGATATATCTACTGATGGATATAGTGATGCTCATAGTAATATGTCTATTGATGGACATATCAATTTTGCTAAAGATGTTGCTGAAGTTGATGAAGAAATTAAAGATTCTCACACAAACTTATCTACTGATGGATATGTTGATGATGCTCAATGTGAATATAAAGTTGTACCCGTTGATGAGGATATGAGTACAAATGATCATTTTCAAGAGCAAAATTGTGAGGATAATACATTGGAGGAACCAAGTGCAGTTGAAGAGCCAACAGTATTCAAAGATGCAACTGAAGCATCTATTATTGCAATTGACTTGGTTAATGATGAAGCAGTAGAGTCAACAACAGTAGGTGAAAAATTTTGCTCAGAAGATGAGATTATGAGGATTACTAATGATCCGCTTAACCATTCGAATGCACCTGATGATGCTCAAGTTGAGTTGAAGCCACACACTCCACACATCAAGTTTGTTGATGTGAATGATGCAAATAAGTTTTCAGTGGTTATCTTTATTGACATGGCTGCAGAAAAAGAAGAAAGGTTGCTACAACAAGAAAAAAAGTTAGATTCAAATACTTTTGAAAACATTGTTGGTACAAAAGTTAAATTGCATGCATGTTTATTTTTTTTTGTATTTTTAATTTTATAAATATTAAAAAAAATTTAAAAATGTGTTTTTGTTTTCTTTAATAAAATTGTACAAGCTGGCTTGTACTTTATAAAATTAAAGAAAATAAATTTTGACATATGGCCAAATTGAGCCAATAGTCCCAAATTTTCCGTTTCCTCCCCAAAATAAGTCCATCAAAGACATTTTTTTGAAATAAGTGTGGGGGAGACAAATTGTAGGTAGGATTTTTCTTTTTTGTGTTTTTCAATTTTTTTTTGTTTTCATAAAAAAAATTTGTGATTTTTTTTTGAGAAAATTGTGAAAGTATTAACTTTTTACTAAGTGAAACTTTTAAACAATATGTCTCATAAGAAATCCACCAAAAATATTTCCCTGCTTTCAATAAAACATATTGACATTGTATTTTTAGGATTTGATTTAGTAATTGGGATAATCATAATTCTGGAAAAATAAAAGTCATGTTGATATGAGTGGATTGTTTCTATGAATTGCTAATTGAGTTGATTTGAGAATTTCTTGATTAAATCTTTTGTGAAAGAATTTGACCTTGTGACTCTTGAGCCTTAATGTAAAGGATGAATTGCCATATGTCATTCCTATTTTTTCTTGAGTGACTTGCTCATGTTTGTTTATACTCAAATGTTTAGCTTGACTCTTTTGATTTGCATCTTAGGTAAATATGCATGATTTGATATGACTGAGGCATTTCTTGTTTTTAGCTACTTGGCCAAATAAGCCACCCTTGATATTAATCCATTGGTATCCTCTTTGAGCTTTAAACCTCTTTTTCTTGTTTTAAGCCTATTGCATAACCTTGAAAAGAAAAAACCATATTCTACCTTAGGAAGAAAGAAGGAGCTAATGGATTGTGTTTAGGAATGGTTGAGGAATAAAGTGTGTGGGTGAGTACCTCACCCACAAATTAATAAAAATGGCAAAAGAAAAAAATTGTTGATGAAAAAGTGTTGAAATAATTGCTTTCTAAAAAAAAAGAGAGCAACAAAGCAATCAACGAAAAATGGTTGTTTTTGAAATTATGCTCGATTACTCTTCCTACATTACTATTTCAAAAACCTAAAAATCCTAAAATTTTTCCTACCTTTGCCTTGGCCTCATTATAACCTGTAAAAAGTCCTCATGATCTTTGAATGCATGTTTTTTGAAAGTTTGTGAATATCATAGTCTTGCTAAGTATTATGAGTGTTTACTTGCATGAGTATTTTGAGTGAAAACACAAGCCAAAACACTTGAGCGAATTTTGGTGAGGAAATACACACTTAACTTGAGTGCTTTCTTTCCTAATTGATTGTCTTATGAATTCAAAAGATTAACTCAAGTGTGAAAAATAGAACTTTTTTGTTTGTTTATGCAAGGTAATTTGATTTCTAGAATATTGATTTGTCTTAAGTAAGGTTCATTCCTTTGATCTACTGTTGATGTGAAATAAAATACCTCAAAACAAGTTTTGAAATTGCTGAATTTTTCCCAGGAGTGCAAAAGGATAAGTGTGTGGTTATAATCAGTAATAATGTGGTTGCAGGACAACCATTCCATCCCTAGTGCCTCCATCAGCAAGAAGATGAGATTCACCTTGAACCCGCGACCTGCCACTTCTATATGGCATCCCACACAAACAAAATTGGTGGATACCTCACCAAACGCTGGTGTTGAAATTATCAGCTCGCACCCCAGCTCTCGCATTACAAGTTTGAGCCTTCTCACACACTCTTTGGATATGAATGAGTGAGTGCCTCCTGAATCAAAAAACACCACAACACATTGATTAAATAACAAGCATGAGTCTTGTACCAGGTTACATGAATTGATTAGCCATGTATGCTCTCAAATTAATAGAAGCGTGGAGTGAGCTGAACACTAACATTTATTAGCAATTCAAGAGTTCCTTACATGTGCATAGGAAGCTATCATTTATAGTAGATTAGCTTCCTTAATGCAATTCAAATTAAGCACAAATGAAACATAGATGTAGCTTGAAGAGCAAGCTTGATTCTCGGCCATGTGATGTAGAAGGTGATGCAAGATGATGCCAAGTGTCCTTGTCACACATTCCTTGACACCTTCACACTCTCCTTGCTGTGGTCATGCTTAGCTTGCTTGTCTCCATGTGTAGCACATGCCAAGGAATCTTGGCCAAGAAGGAAATTGGGCTCAGCCCAATTTTATGTACCATGTAATCACAAATGTTCTAGCATATTTATTGAAAGCAAAGCCTAAACAAATAGCCCAATTTAAATCTAAACTACGGTCTTTCATGCATCAACTCATATTTTATAGATTTCTTTGGCCCATGTGAATAAAGTGAAAAGCCCATGATTTACTTGATCATCTTGTGAGAGGCCCTTTTGGATCTTCTTCATCATGCTTCTAGTGATTGGGCCTCCAGGTAGGTTTGGGTTGCACTATTGATATATTAAAAGTGGAATGAACACCGTACTCATAAGGAAGATCTAATTGATAAGCAAGAGTATATCTAAAGTACTGGACAAAAGAAGGTTGTGTTGTATTGTTGAAAGTTAATTGAAGATGAACAAGACCTACTTCACAAAAATAATTTTGTGTAGTTTGAGTTGTCTCAAACCTAGTAGGCAACATTAACTCAAAGTATGATTTTGCAAAATCTTTTAAGGAATTTAAAACAATAGGAAGGAAAATTGGTTTGAAAAACTTAGCAAAAGTAAAGATTGGATTGGAAAAATGAGAAAAGTTAAAAGACTTGATCACTCCCTTCGAAATTCCTGATTCAATGAGAATTGTGGGGGTGGGCAGTGCCTTTAGTAGCACTCCCTTCTTGAGTAGGATTTCTTTTTCCTCTTTCTCCTTCTTCTCAAGCTTTAATTTTTATCTCTTTTCTCCAAATGCCCTTTCAGATTCTTTCCTTTCCTCTTCCTTTCTATCTCTTCTTTCCTTCTCTTCTTTCTCTTTTTCCATGTGGTCCCTTTGCTTTTTAATTGCTCTTTGCTTTTCAATTTCTCTTTGCTTTTCAAATGATCTAAGCTTTTCAAGCATTTCTTTTTCTCTTTTCTTACTTAAGAGCAAGTCAAGTTTATCTTTAAAATCTCTTTCTTGACGAGAAAACTTCTTTAGATTTTGAATGAATGCATCTCCTATATCAATGAAATTTTCTAGTCAAGACTGTTGCTGTCGAGTGATCCTATATGAAGAGGGACCAAAATGTTTCCACATGCATGCTTTCAATTTGTAATACACCTAGGCGACTTAGCCTGACTATAGCCATAAAATCTGTCTACATAGCTCCCAAGGACGCAAATAATCACCATACATATGCCAAGCAAATGAAAGTAACTAGCCTAAAATGCTATAAGAGCAACCGGCCTAAGCCGCTAAAGAAGTAACCGGCTTAAGTGGGTAACTTAAGGAAACTAAGCGAGAACTTGAAAAACTCTTAGTATTACCAACAAAACCCTTAGAGCCCACGATAATCAAACTAAGTGACCTGGACTAAGGCCCATGCCCACCTACGACCCAAGCAGGGGCCCAGCCCATGACGTGGCCGGACATAATTAATAATCTATAAATATGCATGGACCCCCAGCAATTAAAGGTACGCATTCATTACTCCCTTAATTACGAGATTTGACTTTCTGAGAGTTTTTGCTGACTTGAATGTTAGAGTCTCTTCCCCAGGTAACCCCTCTCGTGTCCAAACCGATCCAAACTGAGATACCCACAGATAACATATGCTAGCCGGGAGGAAGCCTACTGAGGAGATTGCGGATTGAGGTAAGGTAACGCTTGTGTCTGATATATCTTATTTGTTCTCTGCACGAACAATTGGCGCCTACCATGGGGTACGAGGTAATACTTTACGGACCAACCCGCATTCTCTCGAAGATGGTTTCTACCTACAACAGAGCAGGAGTTAACAAGCAAGCTGAAGTAGGTTCTATAACACCTGCTACTACTAGTCTAGACTTAACCGCTGTCAACACCCAATTTCGTCCGGGTGAATAAATTTATTTTCAAAAAAAATAAAAAAATAATAAAAAAAGGGTTTTTTAGTTAATGGAAAATAAAAAAAAAATGTGAAACAAAATTTTCTTCAAAAAGATTTTCAAACATCAACTTTAGAAAAAAAAAAGAAAAAAAGAGAGAAAAAAAAAGAAGAAAAAAGGAGGAAGAGCCCAATTTGTTATTAATTTTCATGAGCCCAATAACTCAAATATTTTTTACCTTTGTTCCTGATAGAGAAATTAATTATATAATAATAATTAGAAGCAATATCTCTTCAAATGGTAAGAATCAATATCCTTAATTGGGATTAATTTTGTGCTCTGATTTGTTATTGATGATGATTGATTTTGTGCTCTGATTTGCTGGATTTGATTCCCATAATGTGTTGTTATCATGACCATCTCCTTTCTTATATTGTTCATTACAATTAAGACTAAGATTTCATTGATATTGCAAGGTGTGAGTATAAATACACACTCTGTCATATGGTAAGGAGGACCGAAAAAAAAGATTCTCTACACTTCTCTAATTCTTTTCCCATCATCACTCCCACATCTCCTCTCTCATCTCTCTTTAAAAAAAACATATTGAAGGAGGTAAAAAAAAAGAAAGAGAAGAAGATTCTCTATACTCCCTCTTTCTCTCTTATTGCCACTCACACAAACGCATCTCATTCTTATCTCTCTTGAAAAAAATACAAAAATATTATAAAAGGAGATAGAAAAAAAAAAAAGAAAAGGCAAAAGGTACGTCATTCTTAGTTTCTTTTTCTTTTGATTTTTTTTTAATTTTAATTATTTTTTTTAAATCATAGAAAAAACATTCCTATTTCTTTGGTGTCTGCTCGACCGCTCGCATTCCAAGATACCCATTTTAGACTTTCGTTCTTTTTCTTTTTTCTAAAAAATATATAATATATACCAATCTAAGAATAAAAAAAATAACTTTCTTTGTTTACTTTATAATATCTATCTAGTTGCTCATGTCGTAGTGACATCCACCTCCACTTTTAAATAACTTTAAAAAAATATGAATAATTATAAAAGATTAAAAAGATAAAAAAAATCAAAGATAAAAAAAATATTTTTATTGTCGGTTCGGCCGCTCGCGTCGCATGACATCAATAATAAAATAATACGAAAAATTTGAATGGAAAAGTTTTCAAAATTATAAAACAAATTAAATCATTTTCAAATAATTTTCCAAATAGATTTTTTAAAAAGAATTACGTAACCCTGATTCTCCATTCACATGGAGATACGTAAGAGCGAGGATTAATCTTCGTCGGGCCCAAAAAATCAAAAAAAATAGTTTTGTTTTTTTGTACATTCTTTTATTACTAATTTTGGGAAAAATTAAATATTTTGAAAAACCACAAAACTTTTGCACATTTAATTAAAGGTACCGCCTTAGAACAGGCATTGTGGGGTGCTAATACCTTCCCCATGCGTAACTGACTCCCGGACCCAAATTCTGGTTTTTTGCAGACCTTGCTTTTCTTTTTTATGGTTTTCCATAGTTTCCTATAATAACTATGGTGGCGACTCCAAACTCTGTTTTTACAAAATTTTAACTTTTGGTTCATCGTCCCGTCGCGATTTTGGTTGCGACAGCTGCTATCCTATATGGTCAAGCCAAAATGCAACAAGAGCCAACTGATTTGAAAAAATGCAGTGCTGATGAGATGGAGGTATTACGACAGGAAAACTCACGCCTAAGGAGAAAGATCGAAGCTGGTCCTACTCAAAAGGGAAAGGCTAAGGAAACATCTGACGCAGCAAAGTCCGCGGCTTTCCAACCTACTAAAGAAGAAAGCGAGTACAATTCTACCGCGCACACCTTCACCACTACCTAACAAATTCTCATCCTCTTAACCCATCATACACACTTCCATCCCACCCTCCCAGGGAACACTACGGCTCCTACCCCCGCCGCCACCCTCCCCACCACCCACATCCCACCTTACAATATCCCTCCCACCCTCCCCACCACCCATATCCCTCCTCACAACTTTACATCAACCTTTCCCACCTTCATCCACCATCCCATCCGCCCTCACCCGCTACCATCCACACAACCCAAACGCCGTCATCCTTTTATTGAGTTCATTGTCAACACCCCCCTCCCTTCTCAGTGGGAACCTTTCACACTGGAACGCTATACAGGTGAGACCGATCCAAACGAGCACCTCAAAGTCTATATCACCCATGTCACCCTCTACACTTCTCACAATGTCATTTTCTGTAAGGCCTTCCCTACCATCCTTAAAGGCCCCGCCCTCGAATGGTTTACAACCCTACCACCATACTCCATCGACTGCTTTGACACCCACTCCCACATGTTTACTACTCACTTCACCGACAGCCACCTACATCAAATTATAACCATCTCTCTTATTGGCGTCAGACAAGAACAAGACGAGATGCTCCGGGCTTTCATCGACCGCTTCAGTAAGGCTGCCCTTCGCACACCATACCTTAACCAGGAAATGATACTTCAGTGTGTGGCACACACTCTCAAACGCAGCCCATTCGCCAACGTCTACTTCCACCCACCCGCCTCCATGCATGAATTGAAGCTCCGTGCCACGGACTATATCCGCGTGGACGAGATGCAAACTCTCCACACAAAATTCTGCAACGACTATACACCCTCTACAACAACCCCCCCTACACAACCTTCCCGGCCTGACCCTGGACCCAAAGAACCTCGGCAACCCCGCTTCTGCACCCATAAATGTTCCTCGATCCCGTCTCCTTGATGAAGCCCTGCAGGCCAACCTCATCCCACCAGCAAGCAAGACATCCACTCCCCCAAACGCAGACATGACTAAATATTGCCGCTATCACCGAAACAACGACTACACCACCAACAAGATTGAAGAATTTGTTCATGTTGACCACTACCGCCGCTTCATCCGCAAAGACGACCACCCTGCACGATCCGACCACCGACACCCTCCCCGCGATTCTTGCCACGACAAACGTCCTAGCCAACCCACCAGTCGCGACCCCCAACCTGCTCGCACTGATATTGCCTCGACCGATCCCCCACTACGCGACACCATTAACATCATCTATGGTGGCTTCGCTTGTAGGGCATCCACCTCATTAACATTAACGAATGAGTGGCTCCCGAGTCGAACAACACTACCACCTTGTGGTCACACAACAGACACAGAAACTGTAAAAGGTTACCCGGTGCTCTAGGTCGATCTCCTACCGGCCTCTTGGCTGGCGGACCACCAGCTGGTTTCCTGTTAGGACACTGACGTGCAAAGTGCCCTATCTACTCACACATGTAGCACTTACCAGTGCCACTGCCTCCCCCTGTACTGCTGGCAGGTCTAGTACAATCCCCCCTCAAGTGCTCCCTGCCGCAGTTATAACACTGTAGCCTCCCGGAGGTAGCCGACGGTCTGCTATAAGGTTTCTTCTGTGATCTGACCTCTGGGTAGTCTTCTGCTGTTTCCCTCCTCCACTCGACCCAATCTCCAACTGCTCCATAGTCTTGGCCTGCTCGACCAAAACTGGAAACTCTCTAATCCGAAACGGCACAATGAAGCGGCACAACTCATGTTTTAGTCCGCCCTCAAACTTTCTGCACCTTCACTCCTCGGTCACTACAGGCGTATAAAAACGAGCTAAATACTCGAACCGCTCTATGTAACCCTGCACGGTCATAGTTCCCTGCTGGAGGGTAAAGAACTCTTCCTCCCGCTCGTGCCTCGCACTGTCGGGAAAGTACTTCTCCAGGAACCTCGTCCTGAAGATAACCCATGTTACCTGCTCCTCCCGGGTCTGCATCAACTGCTGCATCCCCTGCCACCAATACTCTGCGTCTGCCACCAAGAGAAAAGTGACAAACAACAAATTTTGCTCATCCGTGCATTCCAACACCCGACAGATCTTCTCAAACTCCCGCATCCAAGCATCTGCCTCATCAGGAGTGGCCTTGCCAGAGAACTTGATCGGCCAATGTTTCATGAAATCCTCCATAGATACTGGCCTGGTAGGTGCCACGACGGCTCTGGGTGGCACTACTATAGGCTGCATCGCGTCCACCATACGATGGATCGCCTGAGCTATGTCATTAGCCCCAACGGTGTTCCTCCTCCTCCTGTTAGCCATAGCTTGTGCGCGCCACATATTACAGCTGTTCACACACACACAGCTCAAATTAGGATTTCATATCCAAAAAATAAACTAATAACACAGACAGTTAGTCACGCAAGCGTAACACAGTTTGCTCACTCCCCATAGACCCAAAAAATCATTTTGAAAACCATTGCTCTGATACCAAATGTAACATCCCGTCAGGATATTACTTGTTTAATTAAATAAAACAATTAAATATATAAAATCATCGCATTTATGAATAACCTCATTTTCCCAAAGCGCGGGAAAATTTAAATTTTATTAAACGATCAAATAAATTTATAAATATGCACTACAATGCCAAAATCACAATGTTATAAAATCACCCATCAGGGTTTACAACTGTTTCAAAATCAATAAATAACATAAGAGTTTTCCCCGAGTCGAACCCCTCTCCGCGACTAAGCTGCACCAGAGCCACCTACATCATCAACATCTGCTCCTGTGTACCGCGTACATGATCATCGCCAAACACACGCAGATAGGGTGAGCTTAGCAGATAAATCATATTGTTCCTGCAAAGAACAAATAAGATGAGTTAGGCACAAGTGTCACCGTACCATGTAGTTTGCTATCTCTTCAGTTGGTCTCTCCCCGGTTGATACATGTTAGCTTGAACCCAGGAGGGGTTACCTGCAGAAGAGTCTCTGAAGCTCAAGTAAGTCAAAGCTCTCAGAAAGTCAAATCAATGATTAATGAATGCGTACCTTTAATTCGTGGGGTCCATGCGTATTTATAGAGCATTAATGATGTTCGTTTATCCAATGGGTCGGGCCTTGGCTTGGGCCCTAGCCTGGGTTATGAGTGGGCCTGGGCCCTAACCTAGGCCCCTAAGGTCCATCGAACGTGGGGACCTCCATTTTACTAAGTCTTCGAGAGTGGTCTGATCCGTTTACTTCTTGGCTTGTCGTCCTTGGCCGCGTACTATCCGTGTTGGCCATTTTGTTGTTACTTTAGCCTTTGTTCAGTCAAGTTCGAGACCATAGCGGCCTAGGTCGTGTACTTGAGTTGTCTCTGGCATGTTCGTGAGGTTTATCATTTATATGGTTAAATTGACCAAGTCCGGTATAGGTTAGACTGACTCGGCCTAGGTTGAATACTTGGCTGCTTTGATACATTTTTTACTTATTAGATTGAGTTTGGACACCTCTCCTCTACAACTTCCCAATGGTCACTCTATTAACCTAGGCACCAGTTTAAACTCTGACGAGCGTGCCGCCATCACACCCATCCTTATCAACAACACCGATCTTTTCGCCTGGTCGGCCGCCGACCTCCCTGGAGTGGACCCCCAGGTGGCATCCCACAAACTATCCATATACAAAGAAGCCCACTATGTATCCCAGAAAAAACGCAAGCTTGGCGAAGAACGTCGGCAAGCAGCCTAAGTCGAAGCCGACAAGCTGCTGAGCGCAGGATTTATAGAAGAAGCTCAGTACACCACTTGGCTTTCTAACGTTGTCTTGGTGAAGAAAGCCAATGGCAAATGGCGGATGTGCGTAGACTACACAGATTTGAACAAGGCTTGCCCCCGTGATGCTTACCCCCGTGATGCTTACCCCTTACCCAACATTGATCGACTCGTAGACAGCGCGGCCGAGAACAAGGTGCTTAGTTTTTTGGATGCATATTCAGGATATAACCAAATCCCCATGGCCGCATCAGACATGCACAAAACCGCCTTCATCACGGACGATGCCAACTACTTCTATAGGGTCATGCCCTTTGGCCTCAAAAACGCCGGAGCAACTTACCAACGGCTAATGGACAAGGTGTTCAGCCACCTAATGGGACACTATGTCGAAGTATACATCGATGATATGGTTGTCAAATCCCCAAGTCATCACCAACATGCTGAAGACCTGTCAGCAGTTTTCTCCGCGCTACGCCAATACAACCTCCGGCTCAACCCCGACAAATGCGTATTCGGCGTTGACCGGGGCAAGTTCCTTGGTTTTATGTTAACCCAACGCGGCATAATGGCCAACCCTGAAAAATGCAAGGCTATCATCGAAATGCGAAGCCCCACTACTATTAAAGAGGTCCAACGCCTCATTGGCCGTCTCACAGCCATTTCCCGTTTCCTACCCAAACTAGCCGAACAAACCCAACCCATAATCCAACTCCTAAAGAAATCCACCCGGTTCACGTGGACAGATGATTGTGAACAGATATTCCAAAAACTAAAAACAACCCTAACCTCCCCACCTATCCTCCACAAGCCAGACACTCATCAACCCCTGCTCGTATACATCGCAGCCACCGATTATACAGTCAGCGCCGCGCTGGTCCAAGAAATAGAAGGCACACAGCATCTTGTGTATTTCGTGAGCAGAACGTTACAAGACCCTGAAACCAGATACCAAATGGTAGAAAAGTTGGCCCTATCTTTGGTCCACGCGGCACGCCGTCTACGCCCATATTTCCAAAACCACACCATAACCGTTAAGACCGACTACCCAATCCAAAAAATATTACAAAAACCATATCTAGCCGGACGCATGTCATCGTGGGCGATGGAACTATCAGAGTTCAACATCCGCTATGAACCCCACGACCCTATCAAAGTCCAGTGTCTCTTAGACTTCATCAACGACCTACAACAAACACCTATAGAGGACCAGTGGACGCTTCATGTAGATGGTTCCTCAAATCCAAGGGGTCTCGGCGCCGACATCGTCTTAGAAGACCCCAACGACATCCTCATTGAAAAATCCCTTCACTTTGCTTTCAAAACGTCGAATAACCAAGCCGAATACGAAGCCATCATCGCCGGCCTTTCCCTAGCCCACGAGGTGGGCGTCAAGAAACTTACTGTAGGTCATCTAAATGACGAGTTCCAGATCAAAGACCCCATCCTTCTACAGTATTACCATCTGGTCCGTGTAGTCATTCAAACCGCCTTCGAACAAGTCCGCGTCGAACACATCCCAAGAACCGACAACGTCAGGGCCGATATCCTTTCCAAATTGGCCAGCACCAAGCTCAAAAACCGTCACCGATCCTTACTACAACAAACACTATCCACACCTTCCATCACACACACTTGTCAAAATTTAACCCACACCCCAACTAGCAACGTCACCCCCTCCCAAAGCCAAAATTGGACCACCCCTACATCCAATACCTCAAAACCGGCAACCCCCGCAGACGCGGACAAAACTTGGCTGGCTAAGGCCGCCAGGTACACCGTGATAGGCGATGACCTCTACAAACGCGGATATGGCCAACCCCTCCTTAAATGTGTCACGGCAGAGTAAGCCCAATATATCATCAGAGAGCTACACGAAGGTATTTGTGGTTATCATTCCAGTGCACGCACCATGGCTACCAGAGTTCTTAGAGCCGAATACTTCTGGCCTAGGCAAATTCTACACTGGCCTAGGCATCAAACACATCACAAGTTCTATAGAACATCCACAAACCAATGGACAAGCAGAGGCGGCAAATAAAGTTATCCTCGTGGAGCTGCGCAAGAGATTGGATACCGCCAAAGGCCGATGGCCCGAAGAGTTAATAGAAGTACTATGGGCTTACAGATGCACCCCCAATCATCAACAAACGAATCCCCATTCAGCCTGGTCTACGGCGCAGAAGCCATGATAACAGTAGAAATTGGCGAACCATCCCTGTGCCGAGAACTGTACGACCCAACCCATAATCACCAAAACATGGCCTTACATCTCGACCTTCTACCCGAACTCAGAGAAAAAGCCCAGATACGCAATTTAGCTGCCAAACAATGAGCTGTCAGGAAATATAATGCAAATCTATGTCCACGATCATTCGTCATCGGGGACCTAGTATGGAGAATGGCCAGTAGTGCTAGAAAGAAGGATGGCAAGTTCTCCGCCAATTAGGACGGCCCGTATCGCATACGCGAAGATGCAGGAGGAGGAGCTTATCGCCTAGAACAATTATCTGGGGAAGAGATTCCCAACACTTGGAATGTATCCCACCTCAAGTTCTACTTCAGCTGAATGTGTATTGTAATCAAACCAATACTTGTAACTCCGGGTGTACTCTTTTTCCTCACCTGGTCTTTTTTCCTTAAGGAGGGTTTTGGCCAGGGAGGTTTTAACGAGGCACCCCTATTCAATAAATAAAAAGAAGGGTTCCCAATTATACGACTTTCCATGTGTTTTCCTTTGCATTCGTTCAAGTTCCCCACCCTTACCCCAAGTAAGCGGCCTGGGTCGAACACCCTCATCTTGTGCTTAATTCGTTTAAGTTCGCCACCCTTACCCCAAGTAAGAGGCCTGGGTTGAACACCCTCATCTTGTGCTTAATTCGTTTAAGTTCCCCACCCTTACCCCAAGTAAGCGGCCTGGGTCGAACACCCTTATCTTGTGCTTAATTCGTTTAAGTTCCCCACCCTTACCCCAAGTAAGCGGCCTGGGTCGCACACCCTTATCTTGTGCTTAATTCGTTTAAGTTCCCCACCCTTACCCCAAGTAAGCGGCCTGGGTCTAACACCCTTATCTTGTGCTTAATTCGTTCAAGTTCCCCACCCTTACCCCAAATAAGCGGCCTAGGTCGAACACCCTCATCTTGTGCTTAATTCGTTTAAGTTCCCTACCCTTACCCCAAGTAAACGGCCTGGGTCGAACACCCTTATCTTGTGCTTAATTCGTTTAACTTCCCCACCCTTAACCCAAGTAAGCGGCCTGGGTCGAACACCCTTATCTTGTGCTTAATTTGTTTAAGTTCCCCACCCTTACCCCAAGTAAGCGGCTTGGGTCGAACAGCCTCATCTTGTGCTTAATTCATTTAAGTTCCCCACCCTTACCCCAAGTAAGCGGCCTGGGTCGAACACCCTCATCTTGTGCTTAATTCGTTTAAGTTCCCCACCCTTACCCCAAGTAAGCGGCCTGGGTCGAATACCCTTAACTTACAACTGATCGCGACACACATACACCACATATAAACAAAACAAACATACACAATAACATGCAGAATCTTAATCGCATTTAAACACAAGTGCAGTAATGTACCAATGTAGGTAAATGTACCAAATATTACAGAAACGCTCAAATAATATTCTTGAATCAGTTAAGACCAAATCCTAGTCTGTGGGGACGGGTGCAGCCTCGGAATCGCCCGCCTTCTTCTCCTCCTCTGCCACCTTCTCCAGCGCCTCCTCATTCCCACTGTCCTCATCCTCCTGGACCAACTTTCTGTGACAGTAAAATCCTTATTCACATCGAATCTCGAATCTGTTACGTCCACATCCTGATGGAAAAAAGCCACTTGACGCAATCCCTTCTCAAAACCATTGATGTGTTCCTGTATGATGCTATTCTTCAGATCATCAAGCTCACCAACAACTCCATCATACTTGTCCTTCAAGTCATCGTAGTCCTCTTCCAATTCTCCTATCCTTTTATTCAACTTTTCCACAGAATCCAAGCAACGAACCCTCCATGTTGCCAACCTTTTTCTCTCGGCTTTCCAACTTTCCTTTGCCTTCTCCAACGCAACCTTTTCCTCCTCCAGCTTATCCACCTTCCCCTGCAACTCCTCCACCTTTTCCCGGCCCCCTCCTTCACTTCTCTCCTATAAAGGCACCCCACGCGCCAGCTCAAAACTAAAGCCTTGCTCCCAAACTCAACCATTGTCCTCACAAGGTGGTCTGCATCCATGTCGTCAATAGAATTCAAAATGGTATCTGGGAGGGTAATTGAAATGTCCTTCCTCACAGATATTTCTGGTAGCTCGATCAACCCAGATTCTGGCCCTTTCTCGCCATTGGCCGATCCTGCTCCACTAACCTACCTCGTTCCGAGCAGGGCCGCCCTTACCTTCTTCACGTCTTTTCCCTTCCCGGGTCGAGGTGGTAACTCAGCCTTCATCTTCGTCCCGCCGTGCACATGCACCTCCACCACGGACTCTTGCAAGTTGGGAACATCAGTTTTCCCAGCTGCCTTGGCCTTAGCGGCCATCACCTTCCTCAACGTTTGGAAAAGTGCTAAGTTCTTCTTTCCAGACTGCGCCATATGCCCTACAATGATACATTACAATTTGGATCAAAACAACTTAGAATTATTAACACAGTTTAAGTAACAAACAGATACCTTCGATATCTATTATCGGATGCACCGAATTATAAACTCTAACTAGGCCCTTAGTGGGCAACTTATCAACAAACTTCAACAACATCCCCACCACCT
>Ga0214543_1009156_pt1 | contig 15623 bp, 12 predicted proteins | sample CNSS2metaG_FD_160094 | JGI IMG/M metagenome (GOLD analysis project Ga0214543, IMG submission 160094) | Root nodule microbial communities from cowpea collected in UCLA plant growth center, Los Angeles, California, USA - CNSS2 | ecosystem: Host-associated > Plants > Roots > Nodule | place: USA... | reverse complement strand
CACTTAGTGTTTTACCAGCCTGGACCACATAACAAAAAGAAGTTCAAAATAAATGAACATTGTATAAGTATCACGAGATTAGAAATTCAACTAACTGTACTAGTTCTCAGCTGAAGGCAAATGATTAACAATAACAATTAGAATTTAATCTGTTAATAATTTGAAAAAGAGCTTGAAAGGTGTCTTAGTAATTAAAACACACATGATATAGAAGTTTATCTTTCTGAATAAAAGGTGTGAATTAATAGATTGGAAGATAGCAATGGAATAGTTGTGTATCCTATTGTTTGTTTGTTACTTTTTCCGATTTGGTGTACTTCCCAAATATATCAACACTGGGATCTTTCTCTTGAAGAGGACCACCACTTTCATTTTCCAATCTTCAATCACCTCGTTGTTGCATGGTTAATTTTTGTTTATTCCATTAAACCCCACTTGGTTAATTTTTTGTGTTCTTATTACATTACATCATGCACTGGCATAAAGTTAATGGTCATTTTTTTATCATTTTCTACACAATAATAAATTTTTTCATTGTGGAAATAGGAAGAATCCAAAGAAATGAAGTTTTCCTAATGTAGGACGTAATGGTGGGGCAACGAGTAGAGAAGAGAGAAAACTCTGCAAAAAGAGAACTGAACATACCAAAGTTTTACAATTACTTCATCTATATATTATTTTTTATACAATCCTATCCTTTCGTTGTTTTCTTTTGGATAATGAACTATGGAATAAAATAAAAACACACATCCCACCACTCCTATCTTTATATGTTCCTCTGAATCATGCAAAATTAAAGTATTGTGTACCAAAGTTGATGTGAAAAAACAGAGTCTTAAAACTTCCAGAAGGTTCACGGGAAGTATCTATGCCTCAATCTTCGTCAGTTTATTTATTTACATATCAATCTATGCCTCAATCTTCGTCAGTTTATTTATTTACATATCACGAGCAGTGATAGTAATATTTGTCTTTATTTACATATTTTGTATGCCACTTAATTAATACAAGTCCATTTTGATATTTATACAGTTACAATTCATAATTTTAAGAGTAAAATAGGTTTTCACGAATTCCCGCATCTTATTTAATTTCAATGATAAAAAATTTTCTGAACCGGTGTCTCATTTAGGGGTCTCATCTCATTCACAATTTTCAGTTGTTTATTTAGACTAAAAGATTTTGGTCCCTTGACCCTTCTGGAATGTTTTCACGAAATCATTTTCAGCATTTCAAGCTCTTTTTTTTTTTTTAAATATAAAACTAGTTTCTATCTTGAAATTCTCTTTTGTATACTCAAAGCTAAAGTCTAAATTTTTATTCAGGGTGAGGTGCTTAATAGAACATATTACATGTTTTGTGTAATTCTCGTTCATTTTTCATTCTTCGTTGAAAGGTAGAACATTTAATCTTGGATCAATCTTTAATGGGGTTCCTCTTCTAAACAGGGTTGCTTCACTCTGCAGTTGCACTGTGATTGTCCACCGTTTTCTGGTTTCTCTTTGGCTGTGTTCGCTCATCTCTGAAGAAATATGGCTGCCAATTTCTGGACATCATCTCATTAGTATGTTTCATCTCCTCCCCAAGATTCCTTCTTTCTCTCTGTGTGCATCTGTGTTGTAATTTGGTATTCTTGGGGTTATGAACCTTGCAGCAAGCATCTTCTGGACCAGGAAGATGTGGATATGGTGAATACACTTGACAAGGAAAAAGGTATCACACTGGAGGATTTTAAGCTCATTAAGATGCATATGGCCAGTTGTATGATCTCTTTTTCTATGTCTTTCTTCAATTTTTATCATACTTTTTATATATATTCCCCTCATGCCACAACACTGTTTTTGTTTTCTCTAACCTTTTGTTTCTGGCTATTGCTTATGATTATCGTTCTTATACTTGTTGATGTGGTGTCCGATTCTGAATTTCTAGTTGCTGTTGTCATCCTTAGTTTTGAGTGCTAGAATTGGTTTCGGAGGGAATTTCTTTTGATGCTTTTATGTTTTTTTTTTCTGCATGTTGTTGTATATACAATGTTCTGAAAGATGTTTATAAAGAATAAATCATTAGGGCTATCGTTATTGATATCCTTCGTCAGCTATAGAAGTGTTTGATTTTTGTTCTTTATCTGTGCTGAATTTCTTCTTTTACCTTTCTTGCTTGAGCAGATATTTTGAAATTGGCACAAGTAAAAGTGAGACAGAGGTGTGAACTGTATTTCTTGAATAGGCACAAGTCATCTCTTTTATGTTTATAATTTATAGGACAGAAAAGTTCTTTAGCAAAAGGTAATTGCAAATAACTTATTCTGTCATGATGATAACCTTTGTGCTTCACCTTAAGGACTTTCAATGTACAAAAATGAACTCTTGCATGCAACATGAATTTTCTTATGAGCCTAAATTTAGGGTATGCAGTTAAATTTACAGTCTTTTTTAGTTTAATTGACAGAGCTAAAGGGGTTAAAACTGCAAATGGGTATATTTACCTTACGACAAATCAAATAACTTCAACAAAGCCAACAAAATTGGAGAAGGAGGGTTTGGTCCTATGTACAAGGTAATTTGGATAATATGGCATACCCCCTCAATTATTATGAGTCTATTTTAATTGAAGATATTACTTTTGAGGGAAAAATCAGCATTCCAACCCAACAACTATATTGCATTGCTCCATATGCAGGGAAATTTATCAGATGGGAAAATAATAGCAATGAAGCAACTTTCTTCCAAATCAAGGCAGGGGAATGTTTTGTATGCATGATATGATTACACCATGAAGCAATAAACCAGAGAGGTTATTAAATTGCAGACCTTGTTGAATCAGATTTAGCCAAGTATAGTTAATGATTAAAAAGCAATTGAGGATGCAAAAACCAGAGAGGTCTACTCAGTGCTTACATTATTAAAACGCTTTATATTGGCAGGTATCATGTTGAGAGAATTCTTTTTTTACCACCATTATTGTCGTTGAGTAGTTACTATGATAGTATTCCATTGTTTTACACTCTATATGCAGTTAACATGAGCTGAATTCTCAAACTTTTCAGGTGGATAGGTTAAAGATGAAAGCTTAGGCATGCAGAGAATATTTATAGAGCATTGGAGAGGGCTTTCAACACGCCATTGGGAGCTTTGCCTCGTTTTCCTCCATATCTCCCTCTATACGATAGTATATCACTACAAAAGGGAGACATTTGATGCAGATTGCAAGTGGTTGGTGTTTGAAAAGGTTGGAACAATGAAAGTAAACAAACTTGAAAGGATAATTTGTTCAGGATTTAAAATGACCTTAATAAAGTTAGTTGGCCATCTGTTTTTCTTAAATTGTTCTGGTTTGGCACTTGTGAACTTGAGGCTCAACTTGACATGGCTTTGACATGAGGTTTCAGATTACATGGTTGCTCTTGCTTTGCTTTTGAGAAATACAATACATTACTAGTATTTCTATGTTTTAACATAATTTTATAAAAAATAAATAGCAAAATAGATTAGATTGCTGAATTTTCCTTATGTGTAGCAAGTAGATAAATTAGTAACAATTTTAAAATGTTACAAAAAGATAATTTGTAACATTTTTTAATTGTTACAAAAAGACAATTTGTAACATTTTTTAATGGTTACAAAACAAGATTATTGGTAACATTTATTGAAATGTTAGAATATATATAGAGGTAACATTTTTTTTAAATGCTAGAAAATGTATTGGTAACATTTTCCAAGTGTTACAAAAAACTAAATTTGTAACATTTTTCTAATGTTAGTAAAGACACTAATTAGTAACATTTTTAAAATGATGCTAAATATAGATAAAAATGTTGTTAAAGCCTTTTTGTAACATGTACTATACATAACATGTGTATAAATGTTACCTTTGCAAATGGTAACATTTTTTTAGGCTTTAGCAACATTTTTTAAATGTTATTAAAACTCATATATCTAGTAGTGAATTTCAACGTACACGTCTGTATGTATGATACCTTGAAAATGACTCAGAAAAGCCTTTCTATGTGGGGTTGTATAAGTTTCACACGTTTATAAACTATTAAAATGTTTCACTCAATTGTTAGAATTGTTGAATGAAATGCTTATATAAGGTAATGCATTGTCCGCCCGTTACCGTGAGACATAGAAGATATTGTGTATACTATTTATGGAGTAAAAGAAAAAATTACTTTTCCTAATAATTGCATATTATATAGAAAAGAGTTCATATTGTTGGATAAGTGACCAAGGTGTGAGTTATCATGGTAAAAAAAAAAATTATTGTTCTTACAAAATCTGATAGGATGAATAAGATCACTTAATGCTTCCTGCGTTGTCGATTCTCTATGCTCGGTCCTCGATATTCATTTTTAATCTTTGACTCTTAGCTTTATATAATGAGAAGGGTAAGGTTATTTGAAATATGCACTTTGACACTCAAGTCAATAATATTGAGACAAACATGTTCTCAAACATATATAGAGATATGTTATTGGGATAACAGAGAAGCTAACCTTTTCACAAGGTGGTCCTACATATTTATATTATTCCTATTTGGGCTTTGTACTATTCATTTGGCTAATCAGGTCCCAAGTATGTCTTAAGCGTGATTAGCATCATCAAGAGAGTTGGTGAGTTATCCTCGGGAATGTCTCGATCTAGGATGATTTGTACGATGACTGTGTCGATCATGTCTCAGATGAGAATGACTTATTGCTGGGCATGATCATCATGCATTGTACTAGGTTTTGGTGATTACGGACCATGAACATCTCAGTCTAGGATGAAATGTGTTTGGTGTTTATGCCGACCACTCCTTGACAGGGAGATATCTTGGCTAACAAAGCATCTATTTAGTACACTGGCCCCCAAGCCCGAGAGTGTGACAAAATAATCCTATAGTATAATCATCATTATGACGAAGAGAACACAACAAAAGTGTTCTTCTACAAAAGTATTGTGGTATTCCAATCATTTGATTGATTAAGCATTTAATGTTAAGGTCCTCTACAAAATTGTTCTTCTACAAAAGTCCCTAAAATTTAACACGAAATTGGAATTCGTCCATGATAGCCTCCTCCTCAAGCTAAAGCTAAAATGGTGACTATGATGGATGGTGGATTTGTGGAAGTTTGGTGTTGAAAGAAAATGGCTCTCGGTTTTGATGATTTAATGGTAGGACGAAGGTTGTTCGTGGGGCTCTAAGAGAGGTTAGACCAACTCTAGAGAAAAGGGTGCTAGAGGGACCTCTCAGGATACTCTAGCAAGTGACTAAGAGAAGAAGTATGCTTAAAATAATTTTGGCAGCATAACATTATCATTTTCAAAGTGAGAAATACATGGGGGAGACACCTCTATTTATAGAGTAAGGTGTCTTTAAAATGGTCTAAAACCCTAGAATGCTAACATGCAACAAAACCCTAAAAATGATATCTTAGTGAAGGAGAGTTTGACATGTGGCAATCCCCACTCTCACAAAACAAACCACTCATGTGTTGCCATGTGGAAAACTCCTTTATGAAAATCCTCTCTAATAGGATAATGACACATGGCCAGTACTTATATAAGAGAACTCTCCATTACGAAGTTTTCCATGTGGCACATATGGGATGCTCTTCCTATGCTAGCTTGATTAACATAATTAAACATCAAATAGTTGCTTAAGTAGACATATATGATGCTCCCCACTTAAGAAAGATTGTTTTTAAAACCCTACACTACTTTACCTTTAATACACGGCCTAGAAGAAACCTACACTACTTGGCCCTTAATACAAAGCCTAAATATTCATAATCTACTAAAGATACTCCATTGTGGCCTAAATATTCATGAAAGTGCTTAGCCATGCTAGGGGGTATGCCATCATCCCCTCGCTCTTCAAAAGGATTTTTCTTCAAATCTTCAAATTGTTAAGTTCTCATCCTTCCTTCTCTTGGAGATGTTTGGCTTTCTTCTCACCATGGTCAAATATCCTTCTACAAAAAATAAAAGACATGGTAAGTGTAATAATCATCCAAAGCATGTAGCTCCCAAAGATTATACACCTTGGATAAAATGAATGATAAGGGTTTGGAGTTGGGGAAACTTTCTCTTTAAACTCTTGTGTGCCTTGTGTGGAATCCATTTGTTTTTGGAGTAACTTCCTTTTCCAACACAATTTGGTCTTGTCTTTCTATCCTACTAAAGGAAGGTGGAAAGAAGACCTCTTTTTGAATCTTCACACAAGCCTTTGACCTTTAACATGAACATTTTTTTGTTGGGGCACTCTTTGGACTTGTGTATACTACTTTGACACTTCGAACAATTGATCTCACTCTTGTGTGTGCAAGTGTCATCTCTTTCTTTTTTCCCTTTTTTTTTTCTCATTTGCACTTGGTCCTCTTCCATTTGAGAAGGTGTGAGAGGATGAAGTACATTTTTCTTTCTTGGTGGGTGAAGGTTATCTCATTGGTATAGCCATGGTGTATGGTTTCTCTTTCAAAAAGCCAAGGTCTTCCCCCACAAGATGTGACAAGTTTCCATATACCATGTCACATAGCACACTATCTTCAAAATTCCCTATGGAAAACTTAACTTCCACTTGTTGATTAACTACCATGCCTTCAACATTATTAATCCATTGAAATTTATAAGGGTTAGGATGAGGCAAGATAGGCAAAGCTAACTTTTCAACCAACCTTGTGCTACAACAATTGCAACATGAGCCACTATCCACAATGAGAAAGCATGTGTTTTCTAAAACTTTACATCTTGTGTGAAAGATGTTTTCTCTTTGGGTTAGTTCTTGGTGACTTAGTTGATTGTGGATATTTCTTCTTATCATAAGAAGATCCTCATTACAAGGGTACACATCCTCACTTTTGTTCTTAATTTTATTTGCACTTTCATTAAAACTCTCTTTATCTTGACTACTATAGGAATTTACACCCCTTAGGATTATGGTCCTCTTGGAAGGGCATTGGGATGAGATATGACCTCTCCCTTGAAACTTAAAACACTTAGTGTCTCTACTGGGGCGTGTGATGATGTTCTTTCCCTTGGGTTCTCTTGGTTTTTCTCTTTCCCTAGGGTCTTAGGTGGTTCTTCTTCTAACACTTGCTTACCCTCCCTTTTGTAGTCTCTCTTGACATACAAGCTTGAGTGGTGATATTTAAAACCTTTTTTCAAATGTTGTTGCTCCACTTTGATGGAAATTTGTACCAAACATTTAACTCTTGGTATGACAAAAATTCCATTTTCTTTCTAATGTCAAGATTGAGTCCACTTAAAAACCTAGAAATGGTTGTTTCCTATCCTTCCCTAATGCTTGTCCTCATCATATAGAGTTTCATCTTTTGCCCATACTCTTCCACACTCATGTTCTTTTGTTGGAGCCTTTGGAGATTGTCCATAAGTTTCCTATTATAGTAGGAAGGTATGTGTCTTCTTCTTAGGGCACTTTTTAAATCATTTCAATACTCAACTTGAGGGGAGTTGGAGAGTCATCTTTCTCTCATCAGGAAATTCAACCAATACATGGCATTCCCTTAGAAGCTTAAGGTGGCTAGGAATACCTTTCTTTCCTCAGTCACTTGATGACACTAAAAAAGTTGTTCCACTTTCATTTCGCAATCTAAGTATGCCTCTACATTTTCTTTCCCATGGAAATGGGGAAGGTCAACCCTAATTTCTCTAGGCTCTTGGTGTTCACGCTCCCTTTTTGATCTTCTATGTGGAGGAGGTTGGTAGTATTGGTTCAAAATCTTACTATCTTCCTCATAGTGTGTGAGTTGTGTATTGTGTTGGGAGCTTCTTTTGAGTTGCTCCTACTTTTGCTTTGTCTCAACTCTTCTTGAACTTTGGCTGGTTTTGCATTAAGTATCCTAAGCTCTTCTTCCAAGGTTGTGAAATATTCATTTCTCTCGATGCTTTCTTGTTCTTTCAAAGTGGACTCTTGCTTTTGCCAAATTTTTAATGATTTTAGTTCCTTTGCCAAATGTTGTAAACTAGGCACTTCACTAGAATCACTACCAATTTGGTAAGAGGGAACCTTGGAAGGAGCTCTAGACATCTTAAAGTTTTCAAAAATATGCAATGCAATAAACAAACTTGTATCTCAAACTCTAATTCCTTAACCTTGTGTTTGGATGGAGCATTTCAACAACGCGTAGAAATTGAAATGCTTTGTATTTGAATTGTTTGTAATTAAATTTCATTCATTTTTTAAATAACTTGTTTGGATAAGGAAATTAAAATACCTTACATTTCAATTTCTTGTTTGGAAAAAAATTTAAATTTATTGAGATAAAATTTAATTTTAACAATATTTATTTTACACTTAATTATGTTTTGAGTTCATGATAAATTTGGAAACATGCTCGACAACCCAGATGGGTCGGGCAGACCCAACTACGCAACCAGATTGGTTAGACTCGATGACCTACCCGAGTTGAACCGACTGGGAAGAGCAGACAGGCTGGGTGGCCTAGTGATCTAAAGGCCTGACGGCCCATACTGCACGATTGTGCCGTCAAGTTCATCAATATGGCCTGGTCCAGCTTGTCTAGGTCATTGGCCTAATGCTCTAGACGGGTTCGACAACCCGAACGAGCCCGACGATCAAGACGGGCCCGACGACCTAGACAGACCCGACGACCTGGACGAGCCCGACAATTCGAACGGGGCCGAATACCTGGACGATTTCGAATACCCAGAAGGGTTCAACGACCCGGACAAGCCCGTAAACCCAGACCAGCTCGAAGACCCGGACGGGTCCAACAACTAGGATGGGCCCGAGGATCCGGACGGGCCCGACGACTTGAACACATCCGACGACCCAGATAGGCCCAATGACCTAGACGGGCCCGAGACTCGAACGAGCCTGACAACTTGTATGGGCCCGTTCAAATTGTCAGGCCCGTCCGGATAGTCCAGCCTGTACGAGTTGTCGGGCCCGTTTGGATCGTCGGGACCGTCCGTGTCATCGGGCTCGTCCGAGTCATCGTTCTTGTTCGAGTCGTTGGACCTGTCCGAGTCGTCGGTCTTGTCTGGGTTGTCTGGCCTGTCCGCATCATCCCACACTTCCGGGTCGTCGGACACGTCCTAGTCGTCGGGCCCAATGATTTGGAAGGGCCCGTCCAGATTGTCGGGATCGTCCAAGTTGTCTGGCCCGTCCAAGTCGTTAGGCTCGTTTGGGTCATTGAGCTCGTCTGGATCGTCGGGCCCGTTTGAGTCGTTAGACTTGTCTGGGTCATCAGGCCCATTTGGATCGTCGGGCGCGTCCGAGTCGTCGGGCATGTTCTAATCGTCGGGCCCATTCGGGTCATCGGGCACATCCGGGTCGTTGTGCCTATTCAGATCATCTAGAATGTGAGGTTGAGTGAGAAGAATTTCAAATTCCACTTATTTTGAGGGTATTTGAATGTTTACTAATTTAGCTAATTGAAATCCCTAAAAAAAATGCTTGCATTTGAAATGCTTTTTAATTTCTGTATCCAAGCAAAGTATTTCATTACAAAGAAATTTAAATTCTTCAAAAAAAATGAATTACTTCATTAAAATACTATATCCAAACACACTCTAAGGGATTTTAAGAAGCAAAAGAACTTTGAGTTCACTTCCAGGAAAGGTAGGAGAATCACTAAGGATTACTTAAAATCTAAATCTTTCATTGCCAAAGCTATCTCAAGCCCTCTTACACCTAACCTCTCAAAGGCAATTAGGTTTGATAAGCAAGTAGACTCATACTAAACTACAAACAAAAAGAAAGCAATTAAGGAAAGTGTACCTGATCAGGCCAGGCTTCAACATTGTTATAAGGTGGTGCATGGCGACCTCAAGATTTAGATTAGAGTTATTCAACGATATCTTCCCGAAGCGCTCCATAAACTCTCGTAGAGATTCTCCCTTCTCCTGTCGTATATTTACTAATGCTAGAGAAGTGAGATGGTGTGGCTTACTAGTGGCGAACTGAATGCCGAAACGAGTGACCAACGTATTGAAATAATCGATAGAGTTGGGTGGTAACCGCGTGAACCAGTTGAGCGCAAGCCCCTTATGAGACATTGGGAAAACACGACAAAGAATTACGTCACCTAAGGTGTATATTCTTGGGTGGGGAATATGTCTACGTGCTCCTTTAGGTCAGTAGTACCATCGTATTAGCTCATAGTCAACCCCTTCCAGCATGTAGGAAGCTCTACCTCCATGATCCCATCGACGAAGGCATGACGTCATGTTGTTCTCGGTGTTGCGCTTGTTTTGGTTGGTGTTAGTCTGTACCTTGGATTCGTCTTGTCCCGTTCTGCCCTCTCTTTCTCCATCACCACGAGATTCCTCCCTTTGCTAGGAATTTTTCTCAATTTGCCTCCGCATCCGTTGATTTTCTTTTCTCAAGGTATACATCTCTTCCTCATTCTAATGTCTCAATTCCTCCAACTGGTGGTGCATCTCTCGTCGTATTTCTGCCATCGCCACACTTTGATTGATTGCTGCTCTTGTCGACACCATCCTTCTTGAGAATTGCTTGGCCCCACATTGGGCGCCAAATGTACCTGATCGATACTGTTTTAGTATGGAACCAGATGATCTCAAGAACCTTCTGTGTCGATCCTTCTTCTGCTCCTCTCCGGAATCTTCCTGGATCTGCTCGTTGCGTGAACTTCGAGGGTGGGTGTACTTGCAGGCACTATGACGCTCAAGTCAAATAGTGATTCGGTATGAGGCATATGTAGTAAAGTGAGAAAAGCATACCCCTTTATAGTCACTAGACCCTAATTTATATTGTTCATTTGGCAGACCTATTATTATTATTTACGGGTCATTCGCATTCGAGGATCAACTCTTTCCTTTCAGACTAAGATTGCACGCGTAATTTCTTTCCTTATTGACTGAGATTTCTCATTTGTACTTTGTCAAGGATCGGCTCTTTCCTTATTGATTAAGATTGCTCGTCTGTACCTTGTCAAGGATCAACTCTTTCCTTATTGACTAAGATTGTTTGTTTGTACCTTGTCAAGGATCATTCATTTCCTTATTGAATAAGATTACGCGTTGCTCGTCTGTACATCATCATCCTTACCCAACTGGCCACTATTGGGCCGGGATATACTTGGCCAGGCGGCGGGCTGAGATGTACCTGACCTCTGCACCATGTTGGCCCCTTTCCTTTGTCTGCTGGGCTTGCACGCGCATCTCCTTCCCTCTCCTTGGGGCCGGGATGTGGTCGACCTTTCCACATACAGACATGACCGGCCTGCTACCCATAGAAAAAGTAATTAAACTAAACTATGCGGTCTAATGGTGGAGTTAGAAGGCACTTTGGAAACTTCAAACCTCACTAACTAAACACGAATTTAATAAGATATTAGAGGTTCAAGTTAGGAGATGAGATTGAGTACCTACGACTCCCCCAAGACACCTAACTTGGCCATGATTACAAGTCTAAACAAATATAAGATTACAAATCCAAAAATTGCAATACAAGCAAACATGTTGTGTATTCTTCTCCAAGTGTTTCAGTCCTTTTTCTTCTTCTCTCCAACTCAGGCTTTGAGGTCCAAAAAGGTCTCCAATACCTCCAAGGGCTTCCTCTAGTCTTGGCCAAATCTCAAAAGTTCCTATACCACATTACAATTCCAAAACCGAGAGTATAATGCCAAGGATAAATCAAATAAAGGAAAAAAATGAACAAAACTCTTCAAAAGGAATTTTAGGATGAAAAATTCGTGAGACAAGCATGAAAATAAAGGATAAGAACAAAGGTTAGGCACACAAAAGAAATACCTAAAGAAAATCTCTAGAATAAATCACAAAAAACAAAAAATTATTGGAGTAGAAATTAATGCTTTTTATTTTTGCAAGCCTTAAGCCAAAGGTGTACTATGAACACTCTTTTGTTTGCATCAAATGCATGAAGCTTAGCTGCTGGAAAAAGCACATAAGTAAATAATATTTTTTTTATATTACCGGTAAATGAAACGTTTATGCTATTAAACAATTAAATTGAGAGCATTAAACATTCTCATGTTAACGGAAAATATATAATAAATAAAAATATTAAGAAATAATAGAAATATTCAAATGTGAGACATTTTTTTTAAATTGACATAGATCATTTCAACATAATTACATAAATGTTATAATAAGACTAGCGGACACACTGGCACTATCGCGCCTGTGTGTACGCATTTTTTAAATATGCGTGATATTATATTAATAGGTGATGATAATATAATGTTATTAAGTTAATATATAAAATAAAATTATATTTATTAAAAATAAAGTGAAATATATAAGAAAATATGAGAGAATAATTGTTGATAAATAGAGAAAAAAAGTTTATAAAAGTAACAGTCAATTTTAAAAAATTTAAAAAATAATTATATTTTAAAGGGTAAAATTGGTATTTTGAAATATGGACACAAAAGAGGAATCCTTTTTATATATTGTTATAGATGAAAAATAAATTAGAGATGTAAATGCATTTCATGACAAACCAAATAATTAGAAGAAATAAAAAATAAAAAAAGTATATATATACATATATATATATATATATATATATATATATATATATATATATATATATATACACATATATATATATATATATATATATATATATATATATATATATATATATATATATATATATATCTATATATATATATACATATACATATATATATATATATACATATATATATATATATATATATATATATATAGTTACTTAATTAATTAATATTTTAATAATTTAAATAGGGAGGAAGATGTGGCAGGATGGGTATTATGACGGGCATATATACATCCCCATACCTAATTGAAAACGGGGATTTCCCATACCCAGTCAATGCTGGGATCCCCCATCAAAATGGGGACGGGTTCGGGCAATACCCACGGGGACGAGTTTATTTGCCATCTCTACTCTGCGTACCTCAATCCAGGCTCTTTCTAACTCTTTCCTTATTGACAATTTTGTCTTATATTCTTATTTTTTGTGATAAAAAATTATTTGACTTTATCAAGTTTCATCTGTCTTATTATTATTATTATTATTATTATTTTTATTGTGATGTTGATTATTTTAATTATTGTCTATATTAATTTTATAGTTTCATAAATAAAATTTGATTATTATCAATATTTTATGAGCTAGTTTTTTTTTCAAAAAGTCAAACCTTACAAAATTTAAATTTATGACTTTTGATATTATAAGAAAAAATTACTCATATTCTTGAGTATTAGAGACTGAAATACATCTAGATGCAATGAGTCTTGATGATGCTCTAACAAAAGGAAAGAAAGAAATAAAGCATCTGAGAAATAATTTGCTCTTATAATAACAGTATCGTTTTTTTATGAAAAATCATGAGATCAAATTTGTTATGCTTCATTCCCAGAAGTGAATGGAGTAACATCCATGAGACTAAATTGGTTATGCTTCATTCCCAGAAGTGAATGCAGCAACATCTTATCCATATTTTTGTGATCATAAAGGAAATTTTAAAGAGAAATTTTATCATCAGAAGTTGAACAATAGTATGAAAATGAGAAAAGAAGAAGATGAAAACAATGATAAATAATATGAAAATATAATTTACCACTATGGTGGTAAAGACCATTTGGATCATACTTGTCTTACATAAAAGCATCCTAAAAAACATGGATAAGAACATAGAAACACACTTTGTGTTTATAAAAATATGGATGTCGCTCATCTTGATATTGTTGTTTTTTTTAGCTAAACTAAATGGAAGTATTAATAACTTTATTTTATAAAATTGCAGAAGAAGTTTTTATGTGACAATACAAAATATAGTTTTATATATTAAATTATTTTTATTATAATTTAATTGAAGGTGAATTCTCTATGGCATTATTACTATATAAAATATGCATGTTTGATGTTGGTTATCTATAAGAAAGAATCAATATTTTCTTTTATATTATGAAATGCATATGTGAAATTAGTGTATAATGAACATTTATTATTATATATAGTAATTGTTAGAAAAATGTAAATGTATAATATTGATATTTTCTAATATTGGATGATACATGAATAACATTATTAAACTTGAATTAGTATTATGTAGGGAATATGCATGATAATTGAAAAGTCTTTCTTAAAGAATATATATAATGTCCCATGATAGAAATAGAAATGTTGAATTTTATTAATTGCACATTTTTTAATGTTAAATACAAAAAGTCATCATTTATGGTGCATTAATTGATTGAAATTGAATTACAGGATGTAACTGAATTTTGTACAGTAAATTGACGTAACAAGGCAATGAAGTAATTTTAAATAAAAGTAAATAAAAAGGACCATGCATTTTTGGGTGCAGAAAATTTAGGTTTTGGCAGGTAATAAATTTGAACTTGATTAGTATTAAAATATAATGGGTAAATTAAGATTGCATTAAATGATATATTAAAATAAAATACATTTTTTTTCTAAGAATGTGAAGAGTTTTGATATGGATTTGTGGTTCTAATTTTATTATACTACACATATATAAAGGTTCAAAGATTTTGGATATGATATTTTATACTTTTAGTTTTATTTGATATTATTTGATAATATATGACTTGCGAAGTTGATTAATTTTGGATGGTACCTACAATAAATTGAGGTTATTAAGTTCATTAAAATTTAAAATTTAATTTATATATACATGATCATTTTGATATGCAGTAATATTGGATAGACTAAATATATTGTATTTTGCTGATAGTGCAAGAATTAAACTCTCAAGATTATTAATTTATTTTTCTCATGTTTGGTTATTTGAGAAGTCAATATTAGCATTATTTTTATATCACAAATAATGTTTTAAAGGCTCCAGAAGAGCTATTACACTTCTACAAAGAAGTTTAATAGAAACTTATTAAGTTCTAAAGATATTTGTCTAAATAGATATCATATTGAGACAAACAATGAAGGAGATATGAAATATCTTTATATCAATGGACTTGGGTTGAATAAAAAAAATGTGTATTAGAGAAATTATCAATCTTCTCTTATGGCTTTTACTACACATGTATTAGTACAATTGAAATACATATCATTGTCAGAAGTTTATGAATCAAAAAGAAATTCCTTGTTTGGCATGATCAATTGGGTCATCCTAGATTTATCATGATGCGAAAAAATAGTTGAAAACTCTTGTGGACACCCACTTCAGAGTCAAAAAATTTCTTCAATCCAATGATTTCTCATGTAATACATGTTTACAAGGAAAGTTGATAATAAGACCATCACTAGAAAACTTTAGAAATGAGTCAATCTCGTCTTTTGGAATGAATACAGGGTGATTTTGTGGTCCAATGCACTCATCATGTGGATCATTTAGATATTTCATGGTTTAATTGATGCATCAACTAAATGGTCACATGTTTGTTTATTATCAACTTTATTTCAAGCATTTGCAAAGTATTGGCACAATTAGTTAAGTTAAGAGATCACTTCCCAAATTACCCGTTTAAGAAAATTTGTCTTGATAATGCTGATGAATTTACATCTTATCTTTTTCATGAGTATTGTATGTCAATGGGAATTGTTGTTGAACATCCAGTAGAACATATGTTCATGCTCAAAATGGACTTGTAGAATTATGAATAAAACGTCTAAAGTTGGTTGCAAGACCATTACTT
>Ga0214543_1009154_pt1 | contig 15629 bp, 8 predicted proteins | sample CNSS2metaG_FD_160094 | JGI IMG/M metagenome (GOLD analysis project Ga0214543, IMG submission 160094) | Root nodule microbial communities from cowpea collected in UCLA plant growth center, Los Angeles, California, USA - CNSS2 | ecosystem: Host-associated > Plants > Roots > Nodule | place: USA... | reverse complement strand
TTTTATGGAGTAATTTTTTGTTAGGCATCTACGGATGCCTTGAGTAATATTTATTAAAAGATGCAGTAATCATTCAAAGGCTTAAAAACATTGTATCTTTCTACTTTTACTTTTGTGTTCTGTACAAAATGTAAGTTGATGAGAGAGTATCTAACCGGCTCTGCCAGATTTATATTCTCATAATCTTATATCTCTGCCAGATTTATATTCTCATAACCTTATTCTCTGTACATTTTTCTTTTATTTTTCTCTTACTCTCTTACTCTCTTTATCTATCTTAGGTTTTTGAACTTTTGCTCACTGTATATTAAGTTTTTGATTCTCTCTGTATGCTTTGTCAGATTTTTGAACTGCGGAAGCTTATTCCAACATCTTTGGCATATGACTTCAATATCCATGTATGTTCAAATCTCTCATGTACTTATTCTTTTGGCTCAGTCTGTTATTCATTGCATTATACAGTTTTCATATGATCATGGTTTCCGGTAAATTTCTGTAAATGTTACTGATGAACTGATGACTGCAGATAATGGATTTTCAACCTGGAGAATTTCTTAATGTGAAGGTAATTTGTCTCTCTGCCAGTACCATACTGATGTGGATGTGTTGTGTATGTATGCGTTAGAGCTGCATTAATAATTTGGGTCTCTTCAATGGGGAAGTGGTAGCAAGTTGCCTCTTTTTTGTAGGACAAATCTATGGTTCTTAGGTAAATAAATGTTCAAGAAGCAACTGAATGACTATCCTTGGGCAGATCCTATCCAACTTTAATTTGTGATAAATGGTCATTCTTGAAGCTTATTTAAGGGAGACTTGAATGATGTTTTATATGATCCTCATTTCATCCAGTCTCTTCTCTGGTGTAACTTTTCTTTATAGGTTTTATTTAATGAGTGATACTTAGAGATGTTTTACTTCTATTTAGTTAGTGATAATTGTTTTTTCCTCACAAGTTGAGAGTGATTGAAACAACTATATTGTTTCTAGTGTGATCCCTTTCACTTGTGTATGGGTGTAGCATATAGTGAGAGAATCACATAACCCTTGGTGTTCATTTTATCTTTATTCTTACTCATCCGTACTTTTTTTCGCAAGCCAAATTGTGATTTGAAATTTCCCAATAGTGACGTCTCTTAGAATTTGAGCTAGCGAAACTCATCCTTAAAAAACCAGCTTGCGAGATAATTATTGTGTAAATCTTACAAGGGTTACATTAGCTATATTTCTAGTCAATGTGTTACAATGTTGTTAAATAACCCCATTAGTGTCATCATGATTCTGCAACGTGATTTTTGGACCCCTCCACTACGGGCAAATTGTTAAGATACCTCCACTAATGGCAAATTGTTAAGAGAGGCTTGCTATGGTGTTGTCATAGGTGGCTATCATATGTTTACATGGTGAAGTTGCGTAACTTTACCATTTCTTTCATTGATGACCTTGATGTGGGATCTCTACATATTCTCTCATGTCTAGGGCTGAAAGTCTAAAACGTAGATAAATATGGGTGGTCCAATAATAACACCCCTTCAAGCCTAGCATTAGACATGTAGAGTGTAGAAAGATGTGATTTAGTATAGTGTTTGTATGATCCTAGAATTCGGGTTTAAAACCTACTTAATCTCATAAAATTAGCTTTTAAGACGAGGACTGCTCAAGCTTGACACGGACTAAGGTAGTCTCATCTCTAATTAATGTAAGATCTCAATAAGGTTCCTAATACAATTCTAGTTGTGGGTGCTATTCGTAGTTAAAAAATAGAAGCCATTATAATTGTATAATATATAGTGGTCAATACTGTTATGAAAATTTTATATTGAGAATTTCTCATTGTAGAAATTGAAAATAAAAGCAATTTTAAGGGTAGTTGCTTATCAGCATTTGAAGGAAGATTTACAACAATGACTATTCAAAAATGGAAGGAGATGAGTGACAATATTGTTGCTAATTTGGGACAACAAAAGAGATTTGGGATGCTCTCACCAAACTATACGAGTTAAAATCACTTTACAATAGGATAGTCTTAGAAAGGAGACTTTACACCCTTTAAATGAATGAAACTACAGTAGTACTAAAGCCCATCAACAATCTGAGTACATTACTTTCCCAACTTATTACTTAAGATTTCATGGTAGAAGATGAACAAGTGAAACTTTTATTTAAAAGCTATCTAATTTGTATTATGAAATTGTCTTCAACATAATAAAGAATAATATTTGCAATCATCTTAATTTTGATTACGTTGCAAATATAATTTTGGATGAAGAATTCTGTAGAAAGATCTAGGACGAAAAATTATAAAGTTCAAAGTGGATGGAGGCACTATTGTGACAAGGAGTAGATCTATGGTACAAGGCTCTGGTGGGAGCTTAAATCAAAGTAGATCAAATTCACAAAGAAAAAACTACAAATGCTACCATTGTGGCATGTGAAGGTACACAAATCTTCAGGAAGGTTGTTGGCACAAAAGCAAAATGAATATTACGTTCCAAAACAACAACTTCTCAATATGTGTGTTTCTAGTGCCTTTGGTGATGATGAATTCTTGTATAGTATATTATTAGTCAGTTCTAAAGAAAGAAACCAACTTTTTGATGTTTAGATAATGAATTCAATAGCAATGTGACACATGACACAATGTCAAGACTAGTTTTGCACTTATGAGCCTACCTCATTATATGTTAATAGTTGCTCTTGCTATATAAATTATTGGTATTGGTATCGTGAAATTGAAAATGTATAAGGACACTCTTTATACAAAATGAGGGGGACATCATATAAATGACTCGGAGAACCTTTCGTTTATTGGATAGACCTTGGGTGCTAGACCCATATTTAAGGTTGTTAGAGGTACCAAATTGTATTGGAAGCACAAAGTATTGCAAAAAAATTATACATGCTTCTGGGAGACAAAAGGGAAGAGGTGGTTAGTGGATGCATTTTTCTTGCAATATCCAGCCCAGAACTTCAAGAGTATCATCATAACAAACCGGATGATATATCACAATGAGGTTTCAAGATTGTTATTTTATCTCCTGTATGGGCTTAACCGGGTAAATATCTTTTGTGTGAATTGTGTTGTAAGTAGAGTAGATTGAAGTTTGGAAGATGAATTGCCAAAAGTAAGCACATATTCACTTTGACGTATGAGAATAACTGAACATGGCCCTAGGAGGAGCCAAACATTTTGCATTAGTATGTGCTTGAAGAAACCAAATTTCTGTGTGGTCCAAAATAAGTGTAAGATGTAAGTGAAAGGGATTTGATTCCTTCATAATAAGGCTAGGATCCATAATACTCACTTCAGGCCATTATGAAAATTACAATAGTTTTGACAATGATAATTTAATTCTTTTGCCATTTTATGTGGATGACATGATAGGTCCTAATAAAGAGTAAGTCCGACAATTTAAGGGAAAGTTGGCTAAGGAGTTTGCTATGAAAGAACTTGGAACCTACAAAATAGCTTTAGGGATGCAGAATTTGTAGAGATGGAAAAGTCAGAAAAGTTGCTTTCTTAGAAGAAAATATTGAGCTGACTCAATATGCAGGATAGCAAATCAATCTCTAGCCCACTTATTAATAACAAATTATTCTCAAGCATTTGTCCCAACATTGATTCAAAATGATGGAAATGTCTCAAGTATCATAAGAATTAACAGTGGGAAGCCTAATATTTGCCATGATTCATAAAAGGCAAGACATTGATCAAAATTAGTCAATACATCAGTAATCTTGGTAAGAGCATTGAAGTCCTTTAGAAAGGATCTTGAGATGTATCTATGAAACCTCACATGCTGCATTATGTTACAATGGGTCAAATTTTATGGTCAAGGGTTATGTTGATTTAGGTTTTGCAGGAGATTTAGCACAAGATAATCCACATTAGGCTATTTGTTAATTCTTGTAGGATGAATTGTAAGCTAGTTATAAAAATTATATATTGTGATAGCCTTATCTACTGATAAATGTTTGACAAGTGGACCAATCGTTAACGTAATAATGAAATATCGTCTTCTTGGATTGACTTGTTGAATACTAGATTCCTAATTTACGTAATTTTGAGTAAATGAGATTCAATAGAATTGCAAGCAAAAAATTATAACAAAAACTTTAATCAATTTAAGAACTGTTAGAGGATTGATTTCGTACCCCTTCCTCTAGAATCCTACTCCTTTTCAATTGATGCAAGCAATGTAATCATCCACTTGAGTTTACTCAGAGCTGTTTTACCCCTAATTCCTTAGTAGGTAAAATCTATTCATTGAATTCGAATCCCTAATCCCTTAGGCCAGTTTACAAAAATTCAATAGAATCATGAAAAATCAATAATCATCTCTATTGCAAAATAATTAGGTATGCCCAATTTCCCAATTGTGACATAACCTAACCTATCTTATTTATAATCGTAAACAATTCCCAATTTTCCAATTGATAAAATTGCTCATAGAATAAACAATAAAACCATAAACAGAGCATTGAGATAAATAACATTAACAAAACATTAAATGTGAAGAGTAGAACCTATAATTCAGAGTCTTACATCAATCCTCTAATAAAAAGGAAAATTAGTTATGCATAATGAAAAAAAAAAAACTAAAACTAATGGAAGCTGAGGTGGTTTTCGTGAACGATCCTCTCCCTTTTATCTTTTCCATGTTCTGTCCACTTGCTGAGGTGGTTACTTCTCTCCCTTAACTGTTTCCCCCCCCCCCCCCTCTTTCTCTTTCTTTTATTTTCCTTTTCCTTTAAATGCTTGTCAGTCCACGTCATCTTAAGATTTCTTGCTGAAAAATCCATAGGTTGTGGAAAAATCCACATGCCACATGTGGAACAGTGCTATTTCGAATCATGCACTTTTGAAGTCAAATCCACATGTTGTGGAAAAATCCACTAGGCACCTATGGAACACGCTGTTTTGAATCTAACTAACTCCTTCCAGACCTATTTACACATACAATGTACAAACCCAAATGTATGATCTGAAACAAGATAATGCATGATGAAATAAGTTCAATAATGCACAAATGAATAAAAATGGCCTAAACTAATGCTTGAATACACATATATTTTATTTGCTCATCAAATTCTCCCAAGCTTAGACTTTTGCTTGTCCTCAAGCAAAGAAAATTTAATAGAATGATGAGTCATCATCTTATCTCAAATCCAAATTCAACCAATGATATTCTAGAAGCACACATTCCACATTTGTTGAATCCCTAAGTGCAATTGAGTAATTGATGTAAGGCACGAGACATTAAGGAAGATAATCTTTGAACTTTAATTTTTCTCAGTAAAAGATTTCTTCTTAGGTTTCTAGTCTAGAAGACACTTACCTGCCAATTAAGCATGATCTTCCACTCAAATACTTTGCACTTGCCACATCCGGTCTCAAAGGAGTGCCTCTTTTCCCAGTAACAACCTCAAAGGGTGGCCTCTTTGCCACATCCGATCTTCCACTCATTATTACTATTATTCTCCCATATTTTTTTCTTTTTTCTTTTTTATGTGAGCTTGACAAACATTACTTTAGTAATCAAATGCAGTGAGTGTCACCTTAAAAACTTAAAAAGAAACTTTTAAGTCTACCACCCAAAAATCTTCTTCCTTAAGTGTCAAGTGTCAAAAATTCTTGTGTAGTGTGTGAAGTTTCCCAACAATTATCCCCAATGTGCTTCACAAAAAATCATCGAATAAACTTAAACTTGAGTCAAGATGATGAGTATGCTATGCAAATGCAACAATAGAATGACATGCAAACAAAATGACATGCAATTGACCCTCCCAAGCTTAGGTGTTTATGTTGTCATCAACATAAACAAAATAACTAAGAATAGAAGGGATAGAACTCACAAAATTACTGGTGGTGGAAGCGGTGGATTGTTGTCGTTGTTGATAGTAGCTTTGTTTGTGAAATGACGAGGTCACTTCTTTAAAATTGGCAAAGTCTGCAACCCATGGCAAAGTATTAATGACTAGCAACTTCTCATCTAGAAACACCTCTGAAATAGATTGAACATCCTGGTCATCCTCATCAAACTTTAGTCTTGATCTTTTGAAGCAAAATCCACATGTCGTGGAAAGATACACCAGGCACCTTTGGAATATGCTGTTTTGAATCCTGCACTTTTGAATTCAAATCCATAGGTTGTGGAAAAATCCACCAGACACCTATGGAACACACTGTTTTAAATCTAACTAACTCCCTTCAGACCTGTTTACACATACAACGCATAAACCCAAATGTATAATCCGAAACAAGATAATACATGATGAAATTAGTCCAATAATGCACAAATGAATAAAAATGGTCTAAACTAATGCATGAATACACATATATTTTATCTGCTCATCATCTACCACATGAATGGAATATATGGTGACTGCACAAGCTTGCAAGAAAGCAATTTGGATACAAAGGCTATTGGAGGAGACTGGACACAAATGAGATTTCTCTTTTCTATGCTGGTGAGTGCCTTGCATGTTGAGGAATCTGACTTTTCATTCTAGGTATAAACATAGGGGTTCAATTTTATTTTGTTCATGTAGTAGTGGAAGATGGAAAAGTGGACATGCCAAAGATTCATACAAGAATAGAGTACATGTTTGACTAAGCTTGTAAATGTAGGCATGGTGTAGATCCTCAAATGGTCAATCGAAAATATAAATACATGTTTGACTAAGCTTGTAAATGTTGACATGGTGTAGATCCTCAGAAAACATAAATAGTGGAAAGGTGACTAGTGTGGAATGAATATCAAGGCTGAAAGCGTGAAGACATGATTCAAAATGACCTGATTACAAATCAGAGTCTTGAAATGGGAGAAATGTTGAACAAGTCCTGGGTAGTAGCTAAACAAATGATTGGCAAGAAGCAAATAGATGACCATCCTGGTCAGATTCTAGTCTTTTAATTTGTGTCCAAGTCTATGGATGGAATGATGTTGGGTATCATCTCTATTTTATCCAATCTCTTACCTTGTGTAGCTCTTCTAGAGGAAATTTGTAGGTGGCTTTACTCTATCACTATTGATAGAGTGATGGTTGTTTTCTCCTAACAAGTGGAAAGTGATTGTAATTACTATATTCTTTCTGGTGTGATCCTTCTTTCACCTGCGTGTGGGTGTAGCTCATAATGGAAAAACCATATAATTCTTGGTGCTCATTTTATCTTCATTTTTTGTGATTTCAACTTCTGTTGCAAGTCATGGCCCAAATGATATAACTATGATATGAATTATAATAATGTAAAGTTATAGTCTAGTCATGCAAATATGCAATCATTCTTTAAGACACGCCAAATATACGGAGATTATGGTCTAAACTTTAGTGTTCAGTAACAGTTTTATGTTAGGCTTCTGATTTAATCGGCTTGGCAATAATTTGGTTTGGTTGATGTATACTTCTTATTTAACCGATTATTTCAAGTTCCAATTTTTTCAATCATCAAATACAAATTTAGTTTTTTCATGTGAAGTCATGATTGAAACTTGTATAATTGAACTTAACGCGTTATCACTTGAAAAACTAGTCTACTTCACTTGACAATGAGGCTCAATTTTATCACTCACAGTACTATTTAATGTGATGTTATGCTATTCAAAACCTATTCTTCTTACATTTATCAAACAGATAAAAAAGTAAGAGTACAAACATCTTTAATACAAGCACTCTTCCATGAAGTTGTTTTTGAAGTCAGTGGTGACATTTTCTTCTTGATGTTATGATGTATGGTACACCTCTCCTAGTTATTCATACACAAGTCCAGGAGGGAGTTAGTGAGTTAGTTCGTCTTTTAACCAAAGTTAAAAGACTTTTTTACACTTTCACTAATGTTGTGGCTTTTGCAGGAGGTCCATTATAACCAGCACGGCTTGCTGCTATTGGAAGGGCAAGGCATTTATCGTTTGGGTGATAGCTGGTAAGAGTTCTAGACCTAACCTGTCAAAAATGGTCTGAATGTCGCATGAAGTTCTAGATAGTGGCACTTTTTGTTTCCATCAAACTTAATTGGGTACTGCAAAAGATGAGTTTAACTTGGCCTAGTAGTGTGTCTGACTGTTATATGGCAAAATCTATTACTTCGTGCTATGCCTATCTAATCACTTGAGCTTTTGAGTTGAACTTGAGATCTTGACCCCATGTTGGCTATATAATGGCCTATTTGAATTCAATTGGCCTATTTATTTATTTTGATGGATTCAGATTTTAGAAATTATATTTATTGTATTCTGTGGACAGTTTTGAGCTACGTTTTGGCTCTTCCCAATCTAGTTTGACATCCTAATATTCTTCCAAAACTTAAGATTTTTGAACAATTATACATTAATAGTAAATTTTTAATTGATTTAATAAATAATATTTCTCGTAGCATGATATTATAAGATATTATTTGTTTTGAAATATATATTTGTAAAATATACCTTAATGTGAGTTTTATTCTACGATTTAACCATATCTAATGTTAAACTTAATGTTACATTAATAAATAGAGTTGACTGGCCTTGTTCCATGTATTATGAAATATTATAGGGTACCAAAATTTCGTGCCGGATAGACAAAAACATAAGCCCGTTGGTCCCAAACTGTCCCACTCAGATCCCTAGTTGAGAGCATTAAACATTCTATTTTGTTCTATGTGGTGTCTGCCAGATTATGGGTTAGATTTTTGGCCGTGTTCTTCAGTGAGTTACGTTGGAATATTCTATTGTTTATGATTTTTCTAAGATCGATTTGTTACATTATATTTAGTTCATATCATTAAAAGCTGTGACTTTACATTGGTGATTTTTTTTTTCATTGATTGTTTTTTCTGTGAATAGGTACCCAGTTCAGGCTGGTGATGTCATTTGGATGGCACCATTCATCCCACAGTGGTAAATTATACTATTATATATTACTGACTACATTCTTAAAGATTATTTGTTACATTATATGTAACTTTCATTTCGATTTACAACATGTTGAATGATACAATGTGCTGTTATCAGGTATGCTGCCCTAGGGAAAACAAGAACACGGTATCTTATATACAAAGATGCCAACAGAAGCCCGTTGTAATTGTAATTGTAATTGTTGATGGAGGTTAGACAAATGATATGGAGGACAGTGACTCCCTTCTTATGTAGTGATTTAAATAAAGGATTGAATGCATTCGACTATCTATCATGTGAACTTATTGAACAAACACTACTGAATCATTCTTTGTGGTTTTGAAGAATGCATCTTGCTCCGGTCATAAGTTTCCAAGGGACTCTCAGTCAGCCCATTTAGAATTAGTCTTTTTATTTTTCTGTACGAATATTTCTCATTTATTGGGGGTTGTCAAGCTTCGAACTCCCTGGTGGGATCACATGTTCATTTGATGGACGTGGTTTTCAAGGAAATGCTTACTCTTCTAGTTGTTCGAGGTTCTTCATTTAGATTATCCAGTTTAATAGGAAATAGTTTTGGAGTTTCAGACATTGATTAGAAATAACTTCCTCTCATGGTTTTGTAGAAGTCGGATTTAGATAAGTGAATGTTTGGTCTTAGAGTTTAGGTATCGATCTTATAACATGTCAACTTTGGCCCCTTCAGAGGGTTTGATCCTGATTCACATGGACTAGAAAAAAAAAGTCTGCATGGTTAAAAAGTTCTCTATTGGAAAAGTTACATAATCAAAATGTTCATAAAATTTTTGTAGATGGGATAAGTCCATGGACTGTTTTTTAAACATAAAAAATATTATTGTTTTTTAAATATATTACACATTTAAAGAACAAAAGCTTCTGTTCAGTATCAAAAGCTTCAACTCAAACTGATTTTCAGTTTAGATTTACTCATCTTGACCTTTAGTTTGGATTCAACTGTCTTGACTTTCATTTTGTATCAGCTTATCTTGACCTATTGTTCAGGTCAATCTATCAAGACCTTCAGTTTGAGATAGTTTATCTTGATTTTCGTTCGGGATGACAAATTTTGTCTGGACCTTTAATTTGCGTTAGTTTGTCTGGACTTTTAGTTTGGATCTATTTATCTCGACCTTCAACCTAGAACGATCTATGTTGACCTTTTGACTACGAGATGGTCGATCTCGTCCTTCAACTTAAGATAACCGTCTTAACTTTCGACCATGCTTACTTTGACCCTAAACTTAATCCATTTTGTGAAGAAGTTTTGGAGCTGAAGTTTTTTTCTTACCTCCTCATTTTCTTGGTCCTATAGAAGGGAACTTTTTCAAATATAGATTAAGACTTACCTATGACCTATAAGTCAAATTGATAACAGAGTGATGATATATTCTCACCTCTGTCAAGCTCTTTCCAAAGAGAGTACATAATTGAAGGGATTAGAGCCACTAATTTGACCACCAAGTTGGATTCTTCCATAGGGTACACGTCTTAATGTCGGGATATTCATCGACGATTATACTTGGAACTTGGAACAAATACTTAACTAACATATATTATATGACCAGTTTTTAAAAAATATTAGTTATTAAACTAGTGTTTTAAACTGTGAGAGAATTAGCGTTTTAAATTTGTTATCACTAAATTTTGTGACATTTATTAGCAGGCAACTTTAAGATTGAAGTTGTCAATAAATTAGCAGGACAGTGCGTATACCTATATAACTCTCATACTTGAATGATATAAAATGTTAATTGAATAATCTTTTAAAATATAAAAATCACATAAAAGAATATTGTTATTAAAAGTTTAATATCAAAATGATATTGTTTTAATGTCAAATTAAAATAAAATATCAAATAGTAATTTCATAAATTTTAAATGATTATATAAGAGAGTAAAGAGTTACACAAAATTGAAATTTTATTACTATAATCTCTATTACTTTTATAAATGTTGAGGGAAAAAAATATCTAAATGATTTGAATGAACTTGATAAATAACAAAACAGTTGAGGTGTTAATAGAAAAATGAAAAATTATATAATAAAATGCTAAGATTTATACAAAATTGAGAATAAGTCATTTTCATATAAAAAATGAACAATAAATAAAATATAAAAAAATAATAATCGAAATAAATTTTAACCTAAAAAACTTTAAAAAATAAGAATGGGTGTGAAGAAAGAGATCACCCACACCCATATTTGGTCAATATCAAAATTTCATAAAAATTGAAATGAGTTTTAACAATATCCGTACAATATATTTATTTGTCATTATTCTTAACTTAAATTGTATTAATACTAGTTGGTTACACAAACTTAAATATTAACCTTATAACTATCTTATAAAATTAAGAGTACTAACACATTTGTTTAAGTAATTGTTTAATTTAAGTTTAAATGTTATATAATTGATTTTGATATAATTTTTTCATTAATTGTGGTCAGTATATTTTGTCCTTAGAGTGTGTTCTCATGAGAAAGATGAATTTGGAAAAGAGTGTGTCGATGAATTTGGATAGATTTGAGTGGATAGATAAGTGTGTTTCTTTGAGTGAATTTAGAAGTTAAAATAATTAGATTTGAAAATGAATTTTGTGAGAGTCAGTGAAATTTGAGTGATGTGAATGTGATAGTTAAAAAAAATTTAATAGATAAAATTTGAACATTACTATGGCAAAAATAAAATTAAATAATTATTGGATGAGTTAAAAATATTAAATTTAACAATATTTTAATTATTATTATTAAGTATTATATATATATATATTATTAATTATTATATACATATATTAATAATAATAATAATATCTTATTAATTATTATAGATTATTATATTAATTATTTTATATATATATATATATATATTATTTATTATTATTAGTTTATTATATATAATAAAATAATAATAATCAATAAATATAATAATAATTAATAATAATGATATATAATAATTAATAATAATATAATAGCAATAAATGCGCCAACACACATAACCTTCACCTCACACATACACACAGGGTTGGTTATATTAGCAGTTTAGGAAAGAAGGAATTACGAGGTTATCCTACAAATCTGCTCTCCCATTCTCTTGCAAATCCACGCATACGAACACAAACCATACTTCAAATGTGTCGTCGCAAATTCATAGATACAGGACCATTAGTGCAAACGAACACAGGGTAAGTATCTCGATTAACACAAGTAACATTAGTCATTTTTATTTCTTCTATTAAAATCAATCTTAAAATTCATTATACATTTAAAATTTAAAGTGAATAAAGTAATATTTTTCACACATTAATCTATTAGGTGGAATCACACAAATCGAATAAACCGAATAACCCATTCAAGTGGCTTATATTTCTCTATAACCAATTCATTATCCGGCAAAAAATGTAGTTTCTTCATTCATAGTCAATAAAAGTAAAATTGGTAGTTTGAAAAGTAGGGGTTCTGAAAGCACACACACAAAAAATAAATCCCGATTACCATTTAGTATCGTGTGGTATATATAAAACCCAAAAGCACCTGAGACAGATAAAAGTTGTGCCATGGCTAAGGGATCAAAGAATTTGGAATCCCTTTTAGTCGATCTTTGTTGGGGTGACCATAACAACATTATCAACACAAAAAACTTTAATCTTTCTGTGGTTATAATGTAGAGGCCAATCAAAAGCAATTGGAATATGGATTAGAGTAAGATGAGGTATATGAGGTGCCACAATGGACAAATTTATGCGAATGAATCTGAAGGTGGCGTGGTGACTTGTGATTGGTAAAAATAAGAATAAATTTATATATATGCACATATTCTTGCACATATATTAATGGTCCACTTTGGCGTGAAAAAGTATTTGATCTTTTGGGGAGTTTAATATGATAGTTGAGTTGAGAAGATAAAATTGCAAAGAATGGATATAACGAAGAAAGGAGAGAGAGAGAGAGAATGTGGGGTCGAGGGTGTAGGGGTGTCATAAGTGGTGTCTAGGGATATGCAAGAATTTAAGAAGGAGTAGGGTTCTTAGGATAATGATTAATGTTTGATGTTAGTGGCTGTAGTATTCTACCCACCAGACCAGATCTTGCACAAGGATCGACTTCAAACCAAAGTCCAACCACCATCACACATCTAAAATCTAAGTTTCTATTTTATCCGTTCATACTATCCATATTTGGAAAATCATTAATCCATCTCCAAAATATTAAAAGGTTAAAAACTTATAGAATACGTGATATGATTACCCGAAGATAGATAAAACCAAAAAGAACAATTTAATAGGTATATATTAAATAAAAGGTATTTTCTTTTACTAACAAATGTTTGTTATTAGTTTTTATTAGTGAAGGGAGTTGAATTCACAACTTTTTTCACCTTCTCAACCTTATTTCTTAATGACCTTTAAATCTAATCACTAAGCCACTTTATCAGTTAGGAAGCTTTGGAGCATGAAGCTCCATCATAGTTTAATCATTATATTTCTGATGTATTATCCATTTTGGAGTATAAAATTCCATTACAGTTTTATCTTTAAAAGACTCAAAAAATAATGAGAGAAATGAGTATTTAAATTGTGTTTGACCTCGATTTTTAAATGATGTGAAACTATAGTAAACAATTTATTTTTATGTAATAAACATAGTTGCTAACCCCTAATGCACATCTTGAGAGTATTCTTTATCATTGAAATACTAGTTTCTTCCAAATACCACCAATATTATTGAATGGAGAATGATGACATTAGCTGCCAAATATCCTTTATAATCTTATAATACTTCTATATATTGGCAGTTTTATTTTCATATCACATCTTGAGTAACATTTGAGATGGTTGAAGTGAAATGGAAAATGTGGTCAATTCTTGAATGATAGATAGATGTTTTCACTATTCTATTCTATTGATGTTATTAATTTTTTACATAGATTATAGGATGATGGGCATGAATCAAGAACATGGTAAAATTAATTGACGAATTAATTCTATTAGGTGACTTATTTGAAATATTATAATGGGTCCAATTGTGATTTAATAAGATATAAAGACCTATTGGTTATTAGAAAAAATCGTAATAAAATAAAGATAAAATAAAATCCAACCCAATTTGATGAATGTGTTGGCTTATAAAAGGGGATTAAGACTATAAAGTTCTTTCACAGTAAGTCATCAAGGACGTGTGAGAGAAAAAAAAAAAAAAAAAGACAAAGAAATAGATTGACAAAAGGAGGTTAAAGAGCATGGATTGAATTTTTTTTTCAGCAAAAATGAATAAATTAAAAAAGAGCACATAAGAAGTGCTCTAACCATTTACAAAAGACTTAACCTACATTAAATACTAAATCTTGGCATCATGACATTATAGATCGAATAATACATTCTCATTGAACATATATATCAAAATTAGTATCCTATTATGATTTATGTATGTATATTTATGTACATGAATGTGTGAGATCTATGATTCTTAAGATGCTAGAGTAATTTTCTATAATAAATTATTATCTCATGAAAATTATAACTTATAGAACACTCTACATCTAGAAATTATCGGTGATAGAAACAAAACCTTACATTACTAAGATTATATGAATTGACAAAAAATAATGAAAAAATAAATATGGTGAAAATTTTGTAAAATAGTTCACACTTGTTACATAGCTGATGTAGTATGGCATTGATTACATCTCTTATAATTTATTAACAATATCATAAGCCACATTTCTTTATTCATTTTCCATTCTTTCTTTCCTTTCATTCTTATTTTTTACATTTTGTGTCTTTTCCCACACACCGCACAACATTGTCACTTTTCTTCCACTCTCATTGCCTCCTTCACAACGTTGTTACTGTCATGTCTAGGGTTTCTACATCAATTTTAATTAATTTGTAATCTTTTATTTTCATCTAATTCTTTTAGACATGCTTGAATCTTGCAATGCACACACTTCAATTTTTACCGTCTTAATTATTTGTTTCTCCTATATTATATTTTGAGATTTAAATTATATTTTTTATACTTTTTTAAATATGTGATGAGCTCTATTATTAATATTATGATTATTACTATAAATTTAGATATTAAAAATTCCGTATTCTTTATCGTTTGTAATTCTAAGCAATGTAAGCAAGCATTGTAAAATGTCGCAATCTATATAAATTAAAGTCACTATCATTGTAGAAGATGACACATTCAGCATCAATTATTAAATAATGTTGAAGCTTTTCCTCAATCACTAACATTTACATTGTTTTATTAATTAATGAAAACTATTAAAATAATTTATGTAAATCCATATAAGTGGATAATGAGATCGTGAAACAGTAATTACAACATGGCGACCTAGTTGGTGGCAAATATTGTTTGATATATATATGAATAACCAATTAGAATCCCCACATAAAGAAGCTGAATTTTCAAATGCTTTGTAATGTTGTTAGTTATATCTGATTCCAGAACACAAAGAACAAATTCATGAAAAATACAAGAACATGCAAAAGTATGAGTTTCCTCTTTGACATTAAGGCAACTAATAACTAGAACTTTGGTTTCATGAAAAAAACAAATGCCCCTAGTGAAATTATGCTACTTCATCTATACGCAATTCATTAACAATGCAGCAAATTAATAATCACTTTTCTTCTACCTAGCTAGTAATGCTATGCATGCATTTGAGTAGATTCTAGCAGCACGCGTGCAGTGCAAATTCTAGTTATATATATATATATATATATATA
>Ga0214543_1009151_pt1 | contig 15634 bp, 14 predicted proteins | sample CNSS2metaG_FD_160094 | JGI IMG/M metagenome (GOLD analysis project Ga0214543, IMG submission 160094) | Root nodule microbial communities from cowpea collected in UCLA plant growth center, Los Angeles, California, USA - CNSS2 | ecosystem: Host-associated > Plants > Roots > Nodule | place: USA... | reverse complement strand
GGTTGGGGGTTCGATTCCCACTGGCAACAACCCACCCAGTATGAATGGACGGAGAAGGGTGAGGGGTTGGGGTGCATTGGGCTGCAGTAACCTGACATGGTCTGGCGGGCCAGGGGTGTTACAACTTCTCCCCTCATAACGTTGCGCAAATTTTATAAATTCTTCTACTCCATTCTCATACTCAGTGCTGATACGTGATAAATTAATCCAATCTCGATCCATACTGAAATTGCATGAACAATTTTAGTAATCTTTGAATCAATGCTCATGTCGTAATCAAGGTGTGACCCTATCCCATTTAAGAAGATTCACTTTCTTTATTTTATTGGTATATATTACTTTTAAAATACATATCTTAAATTTCACGAAATTTTGCCAGCATTTTGCATTGGCCTTCAGGATACACAAAATGAAAGTGATTATAAACCACAATCAAATATGCACCCGAAGATCAATACAAAACACAATTGACAAATATTCATGAATTTTAAGATATGTATTTTAAAATATGTATGCACTAATAAATTACTAGAAAGTGATTAATCTTCTTAAACTGTCCAATCGGACAATTCAAGGTTCAATAAATTTAAATTATTAGTATTGTATCCCCTTATATCTAATTTAAAAAAATGTAGTTTTTCAAAATGAAAACTTGGGAACAATACATAATTTTCGTATTGAATCTCAAACGGGAAACAAAGGCTAACTCACATATAAGAAAAGCAAACAACATATTTTAACAAATAATTAATCACATATATAAAGCAAACAACATATTGACATCATAGGAAAAATATTAGAATTAGGAACCTAGGAGCGCGTAAAAAAACATATGACAATGGAAGATGCAATTCAACGCGTTCGAGAGGTACAAGAGATAACAAAAAACACAAGAGAAAGTCATAAGTAACAAATAAAAGCAAAAACAACAATTTTCTTAACATCATATATTACCTATTTAATTATAGTGTTCTTACAATTCTCCTAAATTCAAACTTAATGCTCTACATTTGAAGACACAATGCTCTTAAATTGAGACTCAATTCTCTCACAAAATTAATCAAAACACTCTAAACAATTTCAATCTCAATGCAAATTAACAATCACAATAACTAAAATTGAAAATTAACATATACAAAACGGAAAACCAAACAAAAACGCGTTGGAAATTTACCTTGGAGGAACCGCAGCGCGACAGTTGTGGGAAAAAAGGAAAATGTTTGTGCACGAAATGGAGATGCAGGAAAAAGAGGTGCAACGACGGTGGCCGGAGCAGCGTGGCCGGAGTCGAGACAGTTCGATGGCAGCACAACGTTGGTGGAAGAAGAAGAGGGGCTCGCGTGGTGGTGGAGGGTCGCCGAAACAGTTATAGAGAGAGACATTGTCCAATCGGAGCGACGACTGGCTGGAGTAGTGTGGCCGGAGGCGAGACGCAATAGTGGCAGCACAACAACATGCCCAATAATAACTAGGTCACCAACATGCCCAATTGTATACACACATTTCTCATAAGAATTTGTTTCACTATGTTTCAGCTTAAAGTTGTATAATATGGCTAAATTTGTTAAACAGAACACATCGAGATTGTTGAGACCATAAAGCGTTCGATGCAAACTAAAGAAATAAACCCAAAAAACTGCTCTTGAAGATTTCCTCCTCTATATAACCATGAAGTGAGACATTATTTATATCTAGTTGGAGAGGTCAATGGCAAATGACAACCATGACAAACAATAGTCAGGCAAACATGTAATACCTTTTAGTTTCTATATAATAGTCAAACATGTAATACCTTTTAGTTTCTATATAATAGTCAAGCAAACGATATTATTGACATATCACTCCTCAACATTTTTTATAATTTAACCAAACTTATCTTTCATTTCTTATGAGAGGGTTTATGTCAAACTCAACCTTACAAATTGATGAGGGAATTCCTTCTTGCACGACTAGTGCAGGAAGGGCTTTTGGCAGCGATTATTTTTATCATTTTGTCTCGGTTCTAGAACCGAGACATTAGGACGAGACCAAAAAGGTTAGTTTTTTGCCTCGGGTCTCAACCGAAGCAGAAGCTCCATATTCTGCCTCGGTTCTGCTGAGAACCGAGGCCATATGTGCCTCTCAGCATTTTCAACAACCCATATTCTCCACCAGAAACCCTAGACAGCCACCATGGCTCCACAACAGCTCCGTCAACCACCGCCACATCCGAAACTTAGAACCAAAGATCCGCAGCCATTGCAATCTTCTCCTTCATCGTAAGAGCAATTTGTGAATCGTGCCACCACCATGGAACCTCCATGTTCTTCATACACGAAAATGTGAACATCACACTTGCACAAATGCAAACAAAAATCAACCATCTGTAGTAAATCACAAACTCTAAATCGCGCCTCCTCCCCCAAATCGCGAAACCACCTCCGTTGCAACGACAAGTTTCTTCACGCTACCGCCACCTACACGTCTCATCACCATCAACGACAGATCTCCATCCATGCACAACACCAGTCTACCATGCACCTGCAACACAACGAACTGATGCCCACTTCGCGAGTCCCAAATCGCACTTCGCCAAGCTAGAACACGAATGATCCAAACGTCAAGTAATCGCAAGTGGTCGCCGGCAACAACAGCAATGGATGTGGGTGGCTGAGAGAGAGAACGCGCACGCGAGGAAAAAGAAGAAAAAAAGTGATTCGCGATTTTTGAACTCTAACGAACATTTTGGCCTCGGTTCAATTCTTAACCGAGGCAAAAAACATTTTTTGGCAGCGGTTCAATTCCACCCGAGGCAGAAAATAGTTTTTGGCCTCGGTTCAATTTTTAACCGAGGCCGAAAACAGTTTTTGGTAGCGGTTCAATTCCAATCGAGGCCAAATATCACTAGTGTAGTGGCATATCATACCTTTTGGCATCGGTTTTCTAATGAACCGAGGCATAAAAGTTGGAAAAATTTGCAAAAATTCCACCGCGCCATTTTATGCTTCGATTAAGCGACAACTGAGGCCTATAACGCGAGTTAAAAGGCCAAAACTGCACTAGTGCACCCTCATATTTTCTTCTTGCACCCCTATATTTTTTAAAATTTCAAATATACCCCTGCTGCAATTATAATTTTGAATTATGCAATTCATATATATTTTGGGTTGTATAATCCGTAATGCAAACCTATAATACAATCTGTAATGTAAATTACATTTCAAATTTATAAATCAGTTATGCAAATTTGGAAACCAATCCAGAATGCAAATTACATTATGGATTTTATAATCCATAATGCAAAATTACATGTCAGATTGTACAATCCGTAATGTAAGTTTGAAATACAATTTGTAATGTAAATTACATTCCGAATTTACAATCCACAATGTAAAATTACATTTCGGATTATACAATATGTAATGTAAATTATATTCTGAACTGTATAATCATTAATGCAAAATTACATTCTGGATTCCACAACCCAAAATTCACATGGATCGTGGAACTTATGTTTCACGTCTTTCATCTTTGATTCACATCTTCTTCCTTAGACTTCATATTATTGTGATGTTTTCATTTATTTTAATGGACCCTTGTAAATGTTTTTGAGAGTGAAGGTGGAAGAAGATGGGGTGGACGTGGAGGAAGAAGATGGGGTGATGGAGGTGGAAGAAGAAATTGTGGTAGGGGTGGAGGTGGAGGTGAAAGATGGGATGAAGGTGTATGTAGAAGAAGATGGGGTTGAGGTGGAGGAAAGTATGGAGGTGCATTGGGAGAGGAGAAGGGAAGAAGATGAGGGCAACCCTACTAATATAATATTATAATTCAGCCTTATAATCTATTTGAAATCTAGAACACACTATCAGGCGAGGAATGATAATATCGAGCATGTGATAAATATTTGTGGGTGATCCAACTTGAGCCTAATAGTGGTGGCACAAAAGCCTAAATGAACTCAATGTTGTTAAAATCGCGAGTAAACTCGCAAACTTGTTCGATCCTATGAGTTTGCACCTCCAAGCGAGCAACCGTGGGTTTTTTTCCCTTATAGGCAATTCACTCTCCATTATTACGTTTATAGGCAGTTTTTAAAAAAATTACGAAAATGGGCAAATCATTTTGGGGGAGCACGTTTTCGTATGAAGAAATCGTGTAGCCCCAAACGTTTTTGTGGTCAAGCGAGTCAACAGGCAAAATCGTGTGGGGGGTGAACGTTTTTCGTGCCGTATGCTGTAATCGATTACTGCATGCTGTAATCGTGTAGGGGGTAACGTTTTTGAAGCAGTAATCGATTACCATATGCTGTAATCGATTACTGCATGCGTTGTAGTTTTTGGGTGTTATGTAATCGATTACGCACGAACTATAATCGATTACATGCGTATTTTTTTGAAAAAAAAATGCTGACAAACATTTTACTGGATAGGAAAGCAATGACATATGATATAGTTGAATATGAAACTAAAAACAGTGATAATAATGAAAAAAAACATTACAATCAATTAAAGTACTAACATAATAATGTCAATGTGAAAGTGCATTAAACAAATACAAAGTTTTTGAATGAAATAAACATCAAAATGCATCTAAGAAGGGGGAAATTGGCGCCGCACATAAGCCATGTCTTCCTCAAGTTGACCAACCCGAGCATCTATACTGTCAAATCTTGAACCAGCAAAAGCCCGGAGATTGCAGATTTCGTGGATAATATCATTAAGCATAGCAGTAGATGCATCCTGGGTAGGCTGAGGCGGTGGAGATGGTGTGCGATCATCATGAGTAGGTGCATCCTGCATATCACGTTTATGAATCCATTCACCATTTTGGTTTTTTACAAAACCAAAGAAATGAATAACTTCAGCACCAATTGGACTTGTTCTCCAATTAACCTCCTCAAATGGTTCATCTTCTAGAGGAACATTAAACTTAATTAAAATGTCAGTAATGTGATTAGCATATGGTAAAGGGGCATGGTCTCTTAATGCCTTTTTCATGCGATATCTAATTACATGACCCCAGTTAAGCTGCCTTTCGGTCAACATTGCCCACATTAAGATAATGTCTTCTTCAGTAGCTTGGGCAAGGTTAGTTGATCGGGGCACCAGGCATCGACATCAGATGTAGTGCAGGATACGTGTTTCCACTTTCATTTGGCTTGCCAGTAATCTTCCTCCAATATTTACATTGTCACGACAAATCATTACTTTTGCATTGTGACTCGAATAATCATCTCTCCATTCCTCCACCATGTTTCCCTCAAAACAGACCCCTTGAGTGCCCAACTGGGTTATACGATAAAACATATTTATATCCATTCTAATCTTGACATGCTTAACTTCACTAAGAATAACCCTTTCATCAGTACTTTGTAAGTTAGAATAAAATACTCTAACTAACTCCGGATAATAATATTGACGATTAGTCAAAAAAGGTAATAATCCCAAGTTGTGCAGTATATCATAGCACTCAAAGTTTTGCTCAACAATAAAATCATCAGGATATCTGGGTTCAATAATATCTCTACCGAAAAATTTTGAAGTATACCTTTCATATTGTGCTACGAAAGAGAAGAGTCTTTGTGGCTGTGAAGGTGCAATTATTTCTTCAGGTTCGTTGATGGTGACACCACGGCGGCGTCGAGCACCGGTTTGTGTCTTGCGTTTCCTTGAAGATTCAACCATTTTTGGGTGTTTTTGAAGATTTTAATCGGTGGGTTTTGTAGAGAATTGAAAATGAGAAAGATTGCAACGAACGGAAGGTGATTTGGTTAAGAAATGAAGGCACAATGGTGAAATCACGGAGGAGGGAAAGGGGGCACGAGTTGGGTTTTTGGTGTGCAGCGGCGAAGAGAGAAAATGTTGTATTTATAGTGGAAGACGAGGTGTAATCGATTACAGAGTTTGTGTAATTGATTACCACGTTAAAAATAATTTTCCAGGGGCTCCTGATAGAGATGTAATCGATTACAGGGTTTCAGTAATAGATTACTAAGGCAAAAATTATTTTCCAGTGGCTCCTGATAGAGGTGTAATCGATTACAGGGTTTCGGTAATAGATTACTAAGGCAAAAATTATTTTCCAGTGGCTCCTGTTAGAGGTGTAATCGATTACAGGGTTTCTATAATCGATTACCAAGGCAGAAATTATTTTCCAGGGGCTCTTGTTAGTTCGTTAATCGATTACAGGATTTCGGTAATCGATTACGAAGGTAGAAATTATTTTCCAGGGCTCGTGATAGTTCGTTAATCAATTACCTGGTTTTTGTAATCGATTACGAAGCTAGAAATAATTTTCCAAGGGCTCTTGTTAGTTCGTAATCGATTACATAGTTTCTATAATCGATCGAAGTAAGAAATTATTTTCCAAGGGCTCCTATTAGTTCGTTAATCGATTACAGAAACTATGTAATTGATTACGAAGTTAGGATTTATATTCCAGGGGGCTCCTATTACGTCAGTAATCGATTACAAGCTTTGGTAATCGATTACATTTTACAATTTTAGACTTGTGTAATCGATTATTTAATCAATTAAGGTCATACGTAATTGATTACCTTCGCATCAGATGTCTAAATTTTGTTGATGGTAATCGATTACAGTACGCTTGCAGCAAATTAATTGTGGTGATGGATAACATGATCCATATAATTGATTACAGCATAACATATTTATTTTTATAGCATTTCTACTCCATTAATAAAAAAGTTTAACATATTCCACTAATTAAAGAAAAATAAAATGATTAACAAGTTGCACATAACTTAAAATGGAAAACAAAGAAAAAAAACTAAATGAAAAGTTGTAGTTGGTCCGGTGATCCACAAACCATTTGTATCTTCTTCTACCCCGGTGATCCACAAACCATGCAGAATTGATATCTTCATATTCTTCGGCAGGTGTTGGTGGTCCGATGTCTTTAGTTTGGATGAAAAGCTCGATATAGGAAGAGATACGCGGTTTTTTGACAGATTGGTCTAGACTTTGTACGTGTTTCCAACGACTGATCATCTGTGACACATCAAAGTCACATTTGATTTCCGCGGTGTCATGAAATAGTCGCTTGTTGCGTATTGTTGAAGGGCGACGATAGTCAATTTGTTTGACAACTCTACAATCACCACACTCGACTAATTGAGTTACGGTTTCTAATAATTCATTGTAGGTGCAATCATGTCTGATGGAGAAGGTTTTTGTGGCATCCAAACCAAACTCAAGACCAAAACCAGATGGACTCTCTATGATACCAGCACCCCTTAAAGGTCCACCATAATAAAGAATAGTTGGTGAAGTTGGGAAAGAGTTTGAGGATGATGATGATGGGGTGTTTGTAGTTAAAAGAGAAAGGATTTCTTCAGGTGATCTTTTGAAGGTGACATACAATTCAATCATTGTGTTGAAAGGGAAAAAAGACTTACATTGCAACATTTGAAAAACATGTTCATCTGTCTTTAATTCAAATGCGTCATAGACAATATTTCCTTTAGAAGTCATGGTGGGTCGTCTGAAGTATAGGTTGTTTATAGATGTGTTTGATTGGCATGGAATGGCTGCACAAACTCTTTGGTTGAGCATGTTGTATGTGCAGTTGTATGGAATGCGAAATATCTGGGGACTTTGACATATGAACTTCACCCCATCCTCACAGAGTTTCGTTTCACCGTTTGTGTATAAGGTAACTATGTAAGAATTGGTGAAATCCTGAGACTCTATGATGCCAAACATTTCAGGGGGAAAATGTTCCATCTTACGGTTTTGAATTAAGATGTGTTGGACACTTGAAAGTTTGCATTTCATGTAGTGTAGGGATGTGGTATTTATAAGCATAGTAGTTGCACCATTATTGAGTGAATAAACAAAGAAAACATTATAGAGCTTCAATTCATTACGTACATATGCAATTGTCATATTCAAATAGTACACATACATAGTACAATATTCTCCCATAATGTGATAACTTTATTTGACAATAACATTGTTCAACGATGGCTGCCTGTGCTGCATGGTGGCCTCCGTGTGAGTCGTCGAGGTCGTCTCTCAGGTTGTGGGGGAGGAGGGAGTGACTCACTTTCGTCATCAGTATCTTCCACTTCCACATATTGAAAACCTTCTTCTGAAACATTAAATGGAATTTCAGGTCTGTAGTATTGTTGTGAAGATGACGGGCCTCGGTGATGATGTCCCAAACATTTGTGATGGAACACCCCCATAGCTGGAAAATTGTGGGCCAAATGAACCACCATAATATTGGGATGGACCCGCTCCAAAGTTTGATGGCGGTGGGAAAAAACCATATGAAGTCGGGACCTGCTGAGATGGATGGAAGATGCATTCTTTGATCCAATTCCTAAAACCAGGAGTTAGATTTTGTGAGTGAAGGAGGCCTGAAAAGGGTCTATCCGGACGAAGTTGCTGATGTGAAGGCGAATTCTGATATTGCTCGGGCATGTCATACTAAAAGAAAATAAAAAATTAATTGATATTATTGAAATTCAATTATAATAAAAAGTTTAATTTAAATGTTGTGCATGAAATAAATGATTCTTACTTCATCTTCGGATGATTGTGCAATAGCCGAGATATAACGGATGGTATGATTTATGTACCATTGCATGTAGCACTACAAAAAAAATATGTAAATTGTGACGTTTTTAATGTGACGGTTGTTTAAAACCATCGCTTTTTACCGTATAATACGACATTTAGAGAACTGTCACATTTTACATATAAAATATGATTGTTTTAATTGCCATTTTTTAAACTGCCATATTTTAGACACAAAATATGACGTTTTTAATTGCCATTTTTTCAATATATCTCAATATTTTATTTTTACTTTTTCTCTGTTTTCACTTTCCCTCTGACTTGATATTTTTTAACTTTCGCAGGCCCTTATTTTCAAATTTCGCCCATTACCCTCTATCATTCTCTTTATCACTTAGGGTTTAATTTAGGGTCTTGAAATGAAGGGCTTCTCCTTTCCTTCACTCTCTGCTCCCACTCTCACCATTCCCTTGCCAACAAAGTTCTTCCTATTTCATGAAAGTGATTTCGTTGTTGGCTTAATCGGGAAAAGTCGCGTTGCGCAGAAGGTGACGCTTTCGACACCAAAATTGTGATGGTGCAAAAGGCCCTCAGAGGCTAAACGCTTTGCCATCAGACTTGACAAGATTGGTTCAGAGGAGCTAGGGTTTATAGTGGGTTTCCTCCTTCCTCTTTGCAATGTGCTTGTGGTGATTCTATAAATCTTGATTTTGTGGGGTTAAGGGTCTCTTAGGTTTTCTTTTTTCTTTTTGTGTTTTATGAGTTGTGTGCTGTGATATAATGTTACTTTTTTAATTTTTTTATCATACAGTCTTGCTGAAGCAGCAGTAACGATTGCTAGGCATGGTCGGTCTCCTCCCCTCAGTTAAAGAGAGCTTCACCATCCCAAGGTATTTTTATCTTACTTGTTATAGTTATTATTTCAACATATAATTTTAAGGCTAGTGCGATTGTGGATATTGATGAAGTCAGGATATGTTCCTTGTTAAAGTTAACAGGATATAGAGAGTTGGAAGGTGCAAATTAGTATTGGGAAAACGAAGTTGACGAGTTTTATGTTGTCTTAGGCATTAACACTCTGATGTTCGTCATGTCCATATACTTCAAATCATCGAAATGATAATATATTTAAACTTTTGTATTTCACTTCATAATGTTAAATTCTATTAGGTGCTCTAGATGTGATTCTTTTATTGTTTTTTCCCACGCTGTAGGTTGGTGGCAGCTCATACTCGTTAGTGTATTTAAGTAGGGGCCTGGGTTGTGGTAGCAGTTATATAGGTGGAATTGGTGCTCATTACTTAGATATCCTTTCTGGAGCAAAATAAGGGAACCAATATAGATTGGTGCATTTGTCTTTGTGCAATGTGAAAGGAGGTTATATACTAAATAAACAAAGCAAATAAAAACCATGACGGTGATGCTTTAAGAAAAGAAAAAAAGCCAAAAGAATACGGCTCTTGGTGTTGCCATTTTTTCAATCAATCATAATTCTATATAGTATAATTGTTTTGATGGTTTTTTTATTTGTTGTGCAGCTGCCACAGAATCGTTTATAAGCTTTTTTCCAAAAGTGAAGGCAATGGCATGCACAAGACAACTGTGGAGTGGGCTCGTTAATAATGCATGATCCATTTCTTCATAATGATTCATTGGTTACCTTCATCTAGGTGTAGCCACGGCCAAGGCAGGGATGCCTTTTTATTTGGAAAATGCATCTAATAAAAGTTAAGCGCATACACTAATTTATAAAACTTTTTCCTTCGATTTGTGTTACATGTTTTATATCTATTTCAACCCATTTTCATTAGCTTTGCCATTTTTGAAGGGGAAGTCACACATAATTCTGAACTTTTTTTGTTATATAGGTTGAGGAGATGATTCATACATTCAAACAGAGAATAGCCCAAGCAAAAGCTATGGCTCGTGGTGACGTGCTTAGTTCTAGCCTGAGGTATCTATGGATTCTTCAAAATTCTGAAACTGGTAAAAAGGGCGAAACATGGTGAATTTTGAGCAAGGTGTTGGCATTTGGAGAAAGTATTGTTACTTGAAGAAGTTAAGCCGCAAATTTCTAGAACTCATGTTACATTGGTTGAGAATATCTTATTGGCCCCAAAGGAAGGTAAAGGGTGTGTTTTCTCTTTTATTTTATATTTTTTGGTTTACTAATTATTTTAATTAATTATTTCATTTTATTGTTTAAAGGATAGAACACCTTTCTCCTTGTAAGAATCTCTTAATTTATTTGAATTTCACTTACTCATATATTCTTATATTCTTTTTTTATTGTAGGCACCGAATGTTGGCAGCGGTGTGCCATCTCCATACTATATACTAAGTTCAAGTGGTGGAAGCAAAACAACTTAGAATTAGCGGTGCAAGTTTTATAATTGTCTTATGAAATTTTAATGTTGTCTTTTTTTTTGGATAATTGAATATTTTGGTAATTTGGTGTAATTATGTTATGTTGATAATAAAATAATTTAGTCTATTAATTTCTTTTTTTATAGTGTTATAATTTTTTATATATTTTAAACTATCATAAAAATAAATTTTATTAAATTATGAAAGTATAAATGCATGTGAAAAATAATAAATAATTAAATAATTAAATATTAAAATTATGTTTTCTATTAATAATGTCAGTTTTAAGTGTCATTTTTTTCATTGAATTTGTTTTCTATTAAAAATACTACGTCAGTTTTAATTGACGTTGTTTACCTCTTTAAATCGTCATTGTATACATAGTATAAAATGACGGTTGCTGCGGCGGTTCATCTTAAACCGCCATGTTATACTTTGTGACGACAAGAATTACGACATTTCTGAAAAACGTCGCTCAAGTAAATAACGACGGTTAAAAATGACATAAAATACAAAAATAATTGTCGCTACTTACACGTTTTTTTGTAGTGTAGGGCGAGTTATCACACAGATGGCCACTTTTGGTGCAAGGTTTGCCCTGAACAATGGAATTATGACGATTATTCCATAGCATTATAAACCGATGGTGATATTGCCTCCAATTAATTTCCTCGCTTCCTTGGAGATCAATTCGGTGAACCTCATCTAGGTTCATCGGGTCGGATGGGATGCTCTATCGCCAACCAAATTGTCTGACTACCCGGTCGACTTGGTGAAATTCAACAATCGCAAAACATATAAGAGGAACCAAAGCCCGACTTATGGGAGAAACATTTATGATTATCATGCGACTAACATGGGGTTGTCGATATGGCGTCCATAAAAACTAAAAAAATTAATGTTAATGTTAAACATAAAAAAACAAAGGGAATTTCAACAAACAAAGTAGTAGAGCATTGGTGATAATGAACCTGCTTTTGTTGAATATGATCAAATTTTTTTCGGAACCCCACCACAGTAGTTTGGTCATGGAAGACAAAATGTGTTTGCTGACACCACCTCATACTTAAGGGGAACACAAGGACAACCACAATCTCGTCCTTCGTGACTGGTTGTATTTCTGGAGAGATACATGTGAATCTCTCCCACGCCCAACACTGCAGCAATAACATGCATCCACCAATGTTGTCTTGTTGGAATTTTGTGCTGTGATCAAGTGCACGATAAAGGCATGCCAATACTGCGGACCCCCAACTAAAATTTGAAATATAATCTAATTCTCTTAACAATGGCAAGACCATAAAATACACGAGACTGGCTGATGTATCTGGCATCAACATGCTGCCAATCAGTTTGAGGATGTGTGCTCATGCATATTGTCCAATGGTTGCCAGGTTTGCGTCATCCGGTAATTCTCGGAATCTACTATTTAGCCATGATAGCTTTATGCGGTTTCCTGTGATCATATTTTTGGGTGGAATATCCCCCAATAAATCTTGACACAATTGTAGCAGGTTTCCAGAACTTCCACCGGTGACGGGTTCACCATCAATTGGCACCCCCAGTTATAGTGAAACATCTTCTAGGGTAACAATTGTTTCTCCTAGTGGCATGTGGAAGGTGTGAGTTTCAGTCCCCCTACCTTTCACATAATGCTTTTACCATGAGGTGGTTAATCTCCACATTACTCACTTTGAAAAGGTGACCAAAACCAGCTGCATCAATTAACATTTTGACCCTAGGTCTATAAGATCTGTATGTTTTAAAATCCAGATACAATGGCGTCGTGGCCGGAGGACCCTCTCATTTCCTTCCCAAATCTGGTTGGTGATGTGATCGTCTTGATGACGCAATACGGACAAGTTTGCTGGCAGGTTGTTGTTCTGAGCCATAATAAACTACATAAAAGTATATGAAAAGATTACTAGAATATCATTTAAAGTTGATGAATAACAAAACAAACACAAAAAAGATAATAAAAAAAATGACCGAACCTATTAGATTGACGGATGAGAAACTAATTTTGATACGCTGCAAATCCAACTACAATGGCAAAGCAATGAAGTATTCTGTGATGTGAAATAACTCTTGCACCTAACATGGTTATTTAAACTACATCACCATATTATTCATTCACATGCCTCCCTTTTCATATTTCTCTCTCTCACGTACCAAATGAGTTGTCTCACCAATGGCAGCCTATTGTACTACACCTCCATGCACACCACCACATGGCTTCTTCTATTCACCACACAAACCTTTCTCTTCAATAATAATAACCTTCTGAAAGATTCTCACACCATTTTTCAAAGTTGCAGGTGCATGAAAGATTCTCTCTCACACCATTATTGTGAATAGTATTATGCAGAAGAGAAAGCATGCATTATTTTGAATAGCATTGTGCAGAAGCGTGAATTATTGTGAGTGTAGAAGCGTGAAGTTGAAATAGTATTATGGCAGGTGCAGCAGTACAGGAATCACGGTGAAGCGGGAAAATCAAAAGGTTTAAGAAGAAAACGTCATGGGGAAACGTTTTTAAATTGAAAGTGTATGGGGGTGCATGTTTTCTAAATAGAAAGTGTATGGGGGGTGCACGTTTTCTAAATAGAAAGTGTGTGGGGATGCACGTTTTCTAAATAGAAAACGTGTGGGGGGTGCACGTTTTCTATTAGAAAACGGGGTACACAATTTCTTTAAGAAAACGTGTAGGGGGTGCACGTTTTCTTTAAAATCAATTTTTTTTTCTTTTCGCACCCCCAACCCACTCCTTTCAATTTTGGAAACTGAAACACTTATATATCCATGCACACTACCATTGGTTCTTCTATCAATACTTCTCTCCATACTAAGCTTCACATCTCAAATCTCCTAATCTATATTTCCATACCAACGTGTTCATAATGAGTTTGTGGAATTATGGAGGATCTTCTTTGTCTAATCCAATTGAAGACGAACCTATCATTCCATACATTGTCGAAGAATTTACTTCCGATGATTTTTATGAAGATAATACAGACGATCAAGAAATTGTTCCGGTTCCTACAATGGATTACAATCCGTATGGGGAAGTCGAACTACAAGAACGCATGCAATTCGATTCAAAAGAGGCAACGGTGTTTGCCATCAAACATTATCACATCACCAATGGATATAACTTCAATGTGGTAGAATCAAAACCGCATCTTTATGTTGCACGATGCATCCATTACAACAATGAATGTCAATGGCATTTGAGGGCTAGTTATAGTAAAATCAGACATCATTGGGAAATCAAGTCCATTGATGGTACACATACTTGTTTCTCTACATTAATTTCACAAGATCACTGTAATCTGGATTCCACCCAAATTGCTTCCATTGGTTTTCATTTGGTCCGCACAAATCCAAGCATTCGCATCAAAAGCTTGGTCGCTGACATCAAAAGTCGTTACGGATACACGACCACATATAGAAGAACATGGATTGCGAAGGAAAAAGCAATTACAATGGAGTATGGTGATTGGGACCAATCTTATAATGAAGTTCCCAGATGGTTACTAGCTGCACAACAAACCAATCCTGGGACAATTTTTCAACTTTCCGGTCCTCTAGTTAATGTTGATGCTGAGAATGGGACATCCACATACATTATGGAACATTGCTTATGGGCATTTGGACCATGCATTGAAGGTTTTAAGTATTGTAAACCTGTTGTTGAAGTGGATGGAACCTTTTTAACAAGCAGATATCATGCAACCTTGCTAACTGTAGTTGCTCTAGATGGAAATAGAAACTTATTTCCTTTGGCATTTGCAATAGTAGAAGGTGAGACAAAAGAGACATTGATTTGGTTTTTTCAACTACTACTAGAGCATGTAACTCCTCAACACATCTATGCCTAATTACTGATAGAGGAAAGGGCATTTTGTCAGCCCTACGATCGGAAGAAGTTGACTGGGAATCAGACAATCATCACTTTGTCTACTGCATATGATGAAGGATTAACTTGTTCCTTTTTAAGATTATTGAATATGGTGTGAGTTGATTAAGAAAGCTAAGTGAAATCTTCACTGGACATTAAGATAGCAAGCTATCTAGATGTGAAGGTTCCTTTCACAAAGCTCAAGAGAAGAAGATGATGGATTGATTCAAAATGAAAAGGAAATGGAAAACACATAAATCATAGAAAACCAAGAACAATTAAAGGAAGAAGAAAACATAAAATGGAAAGGAAAGAAATGGTAAAAATGTGAGCAGCACGCCACTACAAGGCTAGGCTAGAAGCCATGGCAACCTTCAAGATGAGTGGATGTGTGCCGCCACTTGCTATGCAAGATAAGGCTTAAAAGTATTCACTCTCAAGGGAGGAAACTCTCACAAATGGTTGAGACACAATAGTGTTTTTATTTCAAAATGTTCAACCCTTTTACATGTCTAGGAGCACCCCTTATATAGAAGAGTTTAGGGGCCTCTAAGCAAGTAAAAGATACCTAAGGATGTCTCTACAAAAACCTAACCCTAGCTTCTAGAAACTAGGTCAAATAAGGTTACAAAAAATAAGAGACGAAAGAGCTAACTATGGTGTATGCAAGGCTAATTTCGTTCTAGCACAAAAAGAGACAAAGAATCTGTCTCATACGTCTCCAAAAAGTGGCCAAAGTGTGCTAAAAACAAAGGAGACCAAAGGTACATAGGTACACTTGCTTCATGCCTTTTACTTTATGCTTTATGCCTTTGCTTTACTCTCTCCTCCACATCATTTATGC
>Ga0214543_1009146_pt1 | contig 15641 bp, 5 predicted proteins | sample CNSS2metaG_FD_160094 | JGI IMG/M metagenome (GOLD analysis project Ga0214543, IMG submission 160094) | Root nodule microbial communities from cowpea collected in UCLA plant growth center, Los Angeles, California, USA - CNSS2 | ecosystem: Host-associated > Plants > Roots > Nodule | place: USA... | reverse complement strand
ATATGAATTTTAATATAAAAATTAAATTTGGTTTTAATTTGGAGAGGGACCAAATTGGTTAATGTTAACAAAAATTGGGACCTAATTGAACAAAAATAACAAATATAGGGACCAAATTGAATTTAGAACATTGACTTTGACACGTGGCATGCTATTGGGTTGACACGTAGACATTTAAAAAAAATTTTAAAAAATTTAAATTTTTTTTAAAAAAAATTCAAAAAAACCACGAAGTGACACGTGGCACACTCCTAGGTTGACACGTGTACATTTAAAAAAATTAACAAAATTTAAAAAAAAAATTAAAATTAAAAAAATAAAAATAAAAATAAAAAAAATTCAAAAAAACCACGAAGTGACACGTGGCAGTCACTGTTCATGGCCGTTAATGATTTAAACGGTGTTAGCAAAAAAGGACCCAATTGAACAAAATTGACGAAAATTGGGACCTATTTGAACACAAAACCAAAATTAGGACTTGTTTCAAAAAACTTGACGAAAATTGGGACCAAAAAGGTATTTTAACCATATATATATTAGAACACTAGGACTGTTCCAACTCATATATAAATATGAAAAGTTTTCATAATACAGTGTACCTACAATAGAAAATGATTGGTGCATTTATAAGTCAAAAGATCATAACTTGTATTCATCCATTAGGACAGTCCAATTGTAAATCAAACACCATATTTAGCAATTGTAATATGGCCGATGTAATGTATCATGTCTTGACAGCAATCTCCCACAAAATAATCTGCCTAATTATGCTTTGCATTGTGTTCTGTCAACGGGTGTCTGCAAATATGTTTTAGTTCTCACAGGTGTTTATGTATGCATTGGTCTATCAACATTCCTCTTTAGATAATGTCCACCATAGCCAATTACCAATGTCTTTAATCTGTATTTACTTATATGCTCATCACAATGCTCAACCATCAATCTTACCTCGAGAGGAAACACAAAATTATAACAAAAAAAATGTTAGTGAACAAAAGTTTTGACACTGATAGGTAGGGTGAAAATATAGAACCATGCATATATTATACCTACGAATCTAATAATACTCTTAATGCCTACAGTCGCGATATTATGAAAATGATTTTTTGACTACTAAATCTTGACAACTTTCTATTACAATCTTAGGTGTCATTTTCTTAGTGATTTTTTATTTTTTCATTTTCTCTTTCTCAATATTCAAAAACTACTTAAGAGATGTCAGCTCATATACTAAGAGAAAATTGTTAAAATTTAGTAGTCAAAATATCATTGTACATTGTTATATACAACACATAATTGAAGAAAAGACTCAGTCCATAAAACACCTCACTCTTCAATGGCAAACAAAGTCTCAGTTATTAATCCTTCCTATTGTGTTCCTCAATCAATCACTCTACAAATTAATACTGAGAAAAGAGTCGCTTACAGTGAAACGGATGATCGTCTCTTCTACATTGAAGATACCTTTTTCACACTTCACGACCGTCGTGTCTTATATGATAATACAAAAAACCCCATCGTCACTTTCATTTGGTTGATGAATATTCTTAATGTCTTTTACTATGATTTCATTTGGTTGATGAATATTCTGACTTATTTAAATATTCATCACTTATTGTTTGTTTCTAATTAGTCTTAGGAAGAATGCAAAGTTTCCAAGGGTAAAAGTAGTGATTCATCAAAATTTCTATTTGGAGTGAAGAAAATGAAGAAATCGTCAACGATTCCGCGTGGGATTACTAAATTAAACGTGTTCCTCGCAAAGAACCGAGACAAAGAGAAAAGTGACTTTAGAGTCATCATTTATGGAAAAGTAAACGGTCGTGCAGTGTTTATCTCGGGGAATCTCCTACCAACTTCAAAAAGTGTTTTTCCCATAGTGAGTGTTGTGTTGTTTTGTGACAACGTGAAGGGCATCAGAATTTTAGAAAAAGGAACTAAAAACACTGTTGCGAACAAAAAACTCTTCATAACATTGTAAGGCAACCCAGCCACACCCAACTTCAGAAAGGGAAACTCCATCCTTCAGTCTCGTGTCTTTCTCCTCTCCTTCGTGTTTCTCCTACGTTCACCACGAGACCTCGACGGCGTCGAATGCAACCCAGCCACATAGTGCGACTTTGACGGAGAGCCACGACACGACGAGGACAACGCAGAGCCGCCACACTGCGACGGACAATGACAATTCCGAGGAATGGCGACCACCATGACACATGTTCATTCCTCATTCGAATTTTGAGCCCTAATTTTCAATTCGTAGCCCCAATTTGCAAATTCCCTAACCTTATTTTATTTCCCCCAATTGGAGTTGAAGGTGTTGTATGATTCATTGATGTAATTTGGAGTCCCCCAATTGGAGTAATTGTTTCTGCTGTAATTCCAGTCGTGACAGTGTTGAGATAGTTGGTGTCATAATTGGCTTCTTTCGAGGTAATTGCTAGAGTGTTTGTACTTGTTTGTGTAGTCAATGGTAATTGTTGTAATTAAGTGATGTCTGTCGTATATTTGTGGCGTCTGTAATTAAGTAAATTGATGTAATTACATTGTTGTTTGTGTCGTCTTGTTTTTGTCATCTGTAAATTGCTGCAAGTTATTATAATTCAGTTGTTTGTTGTTGTTTAGGGTGTTGCTTGGGTTGCTATTTGTGTTTTATTTTACTGAATTATGTCATTATGTTTGTTTGTGTTAGAATCTAGTGAACCTAAGTGGTTAGTAAGATATAATGGATGAGTCAAATATTATTCATCCTCCGAATGTTGTTCATGAAACTGAGAATGTTGATGTTATTAAAGAGGATATGGATGAGAGTGTTAAACTTAGGGATTCATCTTCTAAGAAAAATGAAAAGTCAACAACTTCTGACTGTTGGAAATATTTTATTAGGATTATGGTTGGTGACGATAGAAAAGAGTGGGCAAAGTGTAATGGGTGAAACCAAAAATACATTATTGGTAGTAAAAAGTATAGCATTTCTCATTTCAAGTCTCACATTGAGAGATGTAGCAAACTTAAATGTGAAGATGGAAGGCAAATGACAATGGAGGGGCAAGGAAAGTTAACTATTCAAATAGCGTTAATAAAATGTACCAAATTGATTAAAATTTGATGAAAATGATACCTAATTGAACGTAAAACGAAAATGAGAATCAAATTAAACAAACACAACGAAAATAGGGACTAAATATATATATATATATATATATATATATATATATATATATATATATATATATATATATATATATATTTAAGCCTAACATTTATATAAGAGTTAAATATGGTCTTAATTTGGAATGGATGAAATTTCTCCAGCTTAAACAAAATTGGGATTAAATTGAGACAAAGTAACAAATACAATGACTAAATTGAGATTTTTGACATCAACAGTGACACGTTGCACTATCATTGCCACGTCATATTGCTTTTGCCGCGTAACAGTACCTAAATTTGACTCGTGCCATTTTTTTTTAAAAGATTAAACATTTAAATAAAATTAAATACAAAATAATGAAAAAATCATTCTAAAATATTATTAACAGAAGGAACCTGATTTCAACAAATTTATCAAAATAGGGACCAAATTGAGACAAATAAAAAAATTGATTTATTTTTTTTATAAAAATAGAGACCAATAAAATAATTTAGCCAAATTAAATTTTCAGAATTTAAAATTATAAAATACTTAAAAAAAAAAATACTAACATGAATTATAAGGAGACCAACAAAAATGCCAATCAGTAAGGACAACAATGGTTGACCCTTGGTAGGACAACACTGACTATAGTAACCAGGCCACAAGTCATAGAGGTGAGGAGCATAGTGGAGGCAAGAAACCAAAGAAGCGACACGATGAGGAAAGGCACAAAGAGGTTGAGTTACGAAAAATGAAACCATAGGAGAAAACACAAAATTGAGGAGAATAACACCAAACAACTAATGACTAAATGGACCAATAAGATAATGGTGATTGACTACAAAATTGCAATGCAATATTCATAATGGATAGAATATGAAGGTTTATAGAAGTCAAACATGTAGGTTCAATTAGGACCAACCAAGTTATGGAGGTCTTAGGAACGAAGAGATGTTGAAAAACCAAAGGTTTGTTGTTTTGTAGTGTAGGGGTTCAATTTGAGTTGCAGATATAGAAAAGCTTTCAACTTAGACAACAACAATTGCCAAAAATGATGCTTAAACAGGGGATGAACATGTAGAAACTGAAAATGCAAGGAAATAATAGTTCATTAAATAATTTTCTTATTGGGCTTAAATAGTCATTTGGTCCTACTTTTGGATTAGTTTTTTCAGTTTGATCCTACTTTTGAATTTTTATTCAATTGGGTCTTAAATTTCAAAAATTTGTTTCAATTGACTCCTTCGACCTAACTCCGTTAAAATTATTAATAGAAAACTGTGTACGTGTTAGTTTGGCATTGACGTGGATCACTGTTCAGTACGTGACTGTGAATGCACTATGACATGGACTATGGTTTAATTGAAAAGGGGATTTAGGTTTTTGAATTGTAGATGTTGGGTTGTCGTGGAGGATGGCTCTTCTTCCCTTTATCCACTCTTCTCTTGCCATCCACCTTTCGCTAGAAAGTCATGTCTCGTTGTCATCGTCGTCTTCTTGCAACAGTTAGGGGCAACATGGTGGTGGTTCTAGGGTTTTAGGTGGAGCACCCATTTGTGATTGCGGAGAGCTTGCCGTAGTACGGACAGCAAGAACTGCAAAGAATTTGGGTAAACAATTTTGGAATTGTGTCAATTTCAAGGTTTATTTCATATGAGGTTTAATTGAAGTTGCTTATGTTATTTAAATTGAAGGTTTGTTTAATTTTTTTGAAACAGAGAAGAGGGGAAGATATGATGGGGTGTAATTTTTTCAGATGGTGCTTTTTTCATATGGTGTTGATGAAAGAGATGCTGTAATCATTGGGCAAAGGAGAAGGATCTCTGGTCTGGAGAAATCAATGAGAGTTTGGAAGAAAATATTTCAGTTATTAATAGTTGGTATGTTGTTTCTGGTTTTAATGAACATATTGTTTGTGATATGTTTTAATTCCCATGGGGTGCTTCTACTGTTGTAATGTTATTTAGTAGTAAATGAAGCTGTTTTGGCAAGACATGTTCAATGAACCCGATCATGGAATAAAATTTTCATAATAATCCTTTCCTTTTCACAATTCCAATTTATTTCTGGTCCAGCTTAAATAATGCAAAATTCCATTTTGCTTTTTATATTGCAACTATCTGATTTAATGAATTTAAAAGTGCAGTATATTTGACAGCAAAAACTAAACCAGAATGAGAACACGAATAATCCACAATTGATGATAACATATTCTTTGATCATAAATTTCAAACAACATTGTTTGTCAAAATACATTCCAAAGTAAACTTCCTCCATAAAGATGCACTACATAACAAAAATAACATAAAAGTAAATAGTGCACTACATAATTTCCTTCAAAATAGTGTAGTACATAATTTCCTTCAAAATAGCAAGTGACTAGAACACGAATTTTGTCGCCAAGTTCTCTTCTCTAGTCGTCCCTACGAATCAATTTCATGCCACAAAGCCTGCGAACCCTACGAACCAATTACGAATTTGTGTCTGTGAACGCTGCGAATCGATCTCCTCCTACCAGCCGGCGAAACTACGAACCCTAAACCCTTTTAGTTAAAATCAATCCCCAAAATGCCTAAAATCCTAAAACTCTTTTCAATTAATTTCAATTTCACAGTCACAACCACTGAACAGTGTCCACGTCAACGTCAAACTGACATGTACACAGTTTTTTGTTAATAATTTTAATGGAGTTAGGTCGAAGGAGTTAATTGAAACAAATTTTTGAAATTTAGGATCCAATTGAACAAAAATTCAAAAGTAGGACCAAACTGAAAAAAAAAAAAAAAAAAAAAAAAACTGATCCAAAAGTAGGACCAAATGACTATTTAAGTCTTCTTATTAACATTAGTTATAAAGATTTTTATTACCATTGAAATTAATCTTTAATTATGAGATTAGTCTCTAAACATACTTTTGATCACTAAACTTAATTATTATTTAAGAGTTTTCTCGTAATATCACTTCCAACTCAAAATTTTAAAATAATAAATTTATGAATTTTCATTTTTATATAATACTTAACTTTTTTTTAATTCTATTTAGACTTACTTTTTTTTTCGATAGATATTTTAAAATGTATTAAGAATTTTTTATTATATTAAATCAATATATTATAAAGAGGCATAATAATGACGGTATAAAGAAAACAGAAGAAAAGATATACCCGTAGTTCATGTATAAACGACAAAGCTAATGACTGATGACATAACACCTTCTCGTTCATTTTTTTTCTTATGTCCAGTGTCAATCATTCTAAACTTATTAAAAAGATTTCATTTTATTCCCAAAGTTTTGCAGAATAAGTGATCCCATCTGCACAAGTAAAAGATATATCATCAACGTCAATGAATTTTGTAAAGTTGAATGAACGATGAAAAAAATTAAAAATAAAAATAAAAATTGGTAGACAAATTTACATTATTTTTGCCAACTTTTCTAAGTAATTACTTTATCTTCTTCGTCGTACTTGCGAAGAATGAACAAACGAAAGGCTTGCGGTTTTGACTACGTCAATAGTTTAGGCTTGCGGTTCTCTTTAATCACATTTTGTATGGTGAAATTTGTTTTTTCATTACACTGCAATATTATTTTAAGTATTTGATGAATGTATCTCATTAAAGGCAGTGTTTTATATTTTTATAATATTGTTGAAATTGTAATTGTGATTAATTTTGGAAATTCAAACACAAACAATTAATACTTGGATGTTTCATATTGATGGTTATGAAAAGTTTTGAATAAAGTTTTAAAATTAATTAGTTTTATAACTGTAAACATATGATTTAGTTTTGTATCCATAAAAATAAAATATGTTTTATTTAGTTTTATAACTTTAAATGATTTATGATAATTCAGTTAGTATGAGTAAATATTATGTAATTTATATAGCTTTATAAGTGTAAGTATATTATTTAATTTAAAAAAAAATGTTTCTTTTGTTTTATAATTGATAATTAGATGATTTAAGATAATATGTATTTAGACTGAGTAAATATATATCATGTGATTTACATTATCAAACATGTTTATAATAAAATATAAGGATTATATATTTATTTTAATATTCTGAGTGACTAAATTTTTAGTTGATTATTGTTTAAAATTTTAGAAATTTTAAAAATTAGAAAATTATAGTCAACGTTATATATTTATCTGCAAGAATAAGTTATTTATAAATTGAAAAATCAAGAAACTCTGAAATCAAACCGAGGAAAACGTTTCAAATTGTTTAAAACATACTGACTAAAATTAGTCTCTTTGAGTAAATATTTTAAATAACTTAAAGTACAGTGTCTAAATTATTTAAATCATTTAAACGTATTTTAGTTCAACTTTAGAGTGTGTATACATTCAATTGATGTACTCTATTTTTCATACAATAATTTAATTTATATTTAATTTTATATTCATGTATATATATAATGCTAACTTTAGTTTTTCTATGAGATTTAATACGAATAATTAAATTAATTATTCATGTCAAAATTAGAATATCTTATCCAACAAGTTGACAAATATATTTTATTTTTTAAAATGCACATACTAAGTCTAACCTTAATTTTGATAGAATTTCAATTTCAGTTTAAACCATCTATTTTATTCTATCCAAATGAATACTTAATTATTGCGGCAGTGCATATTTGATTGTTTAGTCTTCTTTAAGATCACTTTTATTCAATAACTTGTTCAGTAATGCTGCCAAAATCTTGAATTAGTCGTACACACACACACACAAATATATATATATATATATATATATATATATATATATATATATATATATATATATATATATATATTTTGTATTTGCAAATGGAAAACTTCAACCGTGTTGTTCTATATATTACGATATACAACAGATATACATGACATGAAGACACTTTGGTTCCATTAATGGCAGACAAAATCTCAGTGATCAATCCTTTATACTGTGTTCCTGAATCTGTCAGTATACAAATTAATACTGAAAAAGGAGTCGCTTACAGTGAAAAGGATGATCGTCTCTTCTATATGGACGATACCTCTTTCTCACTTCGCGACCGTCGTGTCTTATACGATGATACACAAAAACCCATCGTCACTTTCTACAACAAGGTTTGTTTCCTCATGCATCTAACTATAATCATTCTCAAGTGAAAATTTTCATTCTAACCACTGAATGTTAGATGACCTATTTTGTTATACAGTACTAAGTTTGTTGTGTTCTTATTCTTAATTTGTATTATGCAGATTATGAGCTTGCGTGAGCAATTCAAAGTTTTGAAGGGTGGAAGCAATGATTCGTCTGATTTGCTATTTTCGGTGAAGGAAGTGAAGAAATCGTCGACGACCCCTTCTGGGATTACTAAATTGAACGTGTTCCTGGCAGGGAACAAAGAGGAGAAGAAAAGTGACTTTAGAGTGATAATTTATGGAAGTAAACACTCGTGCACTGTTTATGTCGGTGAATCTCCTACCGTTATAGCCAAAGTATGACTGATTACACTTATGTTAGATGCATGTTTTTTATAAGCAGAAAAATTTAAAAGTACTAGGCTAATAATATATGCATGTTTTTTTCTCTGTGATGTAGATGGAGAATAATGGTGGGTTCAATGTCTTGGTGTATCCGAACGTAGACTACGCATTCATAGTGGCACTGTTTATGATTGTCAAAGACATGTATTGTTCTAATGAGTCCAAGGATAGTGGACAAGGTAGCAGCGCCGCCATAAAAATGATTTCAACATCTTTATCGCTTGATTCAGGCGACTAAAATAAATGTATTCTTTAAGAAAATCAAAGTAAAAGTGAACAAATAAATTCAAGTCCCCCTTATAATGTATTTATATAGATGTCTGTTGTATCATGTTGTATACGACTATTTCTATTATCTTGTATTATATCAATGATAGCAAAGTTACCTTATAATAGATTCAAAATATGTGGGACAAGTTTGTTTTTTACCTTATCTCTTGTAATAACAAAACCAATCACAAAATTTTGTAGGTAAACAAAAAAAAAATCATGGGTAGGTAATCGAATACTGTTGGAAAAAAAACTTATATAGTCATATGTCAACAATTACAAGGTATTGACATGTGAATAATGACTATAATATTATACTCTAATTTATAAATTAATTTATTGATTTAGTAATCGAGACTTTATAATTAATTTCAAAATTCAGTGTAACGTGTAGGTCGACGACACTTCTCCTTTATTAACAATTATTAGAAAAGTACTGGAGACCTCACTTTTTGTGTATCGTGTCTCTTTTTCTTGTAGACATCTTATAATTTGATCCAGTGTTTATGTTTTAATCTTACTTTTTTTTCGATCTCAGTCCACTTTTGAAAAACTTTCGTTTTATAGAACCACTAAAGGAATGGATAAAAATAAACCCTAATCCCAAAAGTTCACTCTTAAAATGGATTAGAGTTAGAGGAAGAATGGGTTTGACCTCACTGTAAGATTAAAGGTCAAGTCATTCCAACCTAATGTTGTCTCCAATTCGCTTAAACTGAAGTTTGAATCTAATCTAACCAAATCAAAAGTCAAATTGAGTTGATTTGAACTTGCTATAAGTATTTGTATTAACTGTTTCATATTTTTGCTTAGTTATTGTTGGTCCTAAAAAGAATTGCAAAGAGTGTTCTACTACTATAAGATCAGAAAAAAATATTTTAAATTGGTTAAATAAATTAAATGGATGAAGGTTTATATTTAAATGGTTTAAATACATTATTGGTTTCAATTTTTGTAAATTTTATTTTCTTTGGTCCTCTTTTTTTGAAAGATTCAAAATAGTCATAATATTTTTGTAAATTGTGGTCAATTTGATCTTTTTTACATTTAAATTGTCAATAAATGGTGAATAGTTACTATCACATGTAACTTTATGGTTTATTTAAATTATTATGTGGATGGTATGATAAAAAGATGTCTAGCATAGCTTAGAGCTTGTCAGTGAAGGAGGTTTTTGGTTCAATTCCAATAGTGCTATTAATATTATAAGCTGATTATGATAGTTATGTGAAAATTAATTCTAATTTATTTTTTATGGATAGTTTAGGTTTTAATGAGAAATTGTTTGGTGGTATAACCGATGGATGAGTATAATACGATAATTAAGTTTTAGTAGATGAATTTATGGTGAAATTGTGAAATGTATTTTAGGATTAAGCTTTTGATGCAAGGAGATTATCTATTTTAGTTTATACGAGAGTTTTTTAAAAAAATAAACTTTTTTTTGGATTAAAATTATGTTTTAAAATAAATTAATAGGTTTATATTATATATGCGTATATTGTATTATAGAATGAATAAATTATTTGGGTGTATGATAAACACGTGTTATATTATTATATAGTATGTATAAATCTAGAATTTGATTTCTAGCGACAGTGGTGTGAAGGATTATATATGGACATTATATAGAAATATAGAAATGCTTATATTAAGGTGAAAACATTTATTTATTTATGCGGGAATATAAAACGCCAATGCTATATATATTACAAATTGAATGTCTTTTATTTTAGTGGTAGAATTATCATGTGTATGCAAAATTGTTTTATTTGGGATAAAAATTGTTGTAATAGGTATTAAAAGCTGAAATCTTGCGGGATGGTTTTTTTTATGTAGTTGTGGAGATTTTGGTGAATTGTTATTTTATCATTATATACTATAATTATATATTATAGGAAATAATAGTAGAAGGGTTTACGGGTTTTGCTGTTTAATTATTAAGTTATGGTTTGGTTTGGCATTTGAGGCGCGCTGTTCTTTTATATAAGGTCCAAAGAAATAAATTTTGATTGATGAGTCTATTGTGTGTCGGTGGTTAAATATTTGGTGTATAGGAAGATAATCCTTTTGGAATGTGTATTTATGGTTTTAGTAACTGTGATGTGTTGGAAGTTAAGCTTGGTGGAATTATGAAAGGAGAATTGATTGTGGTTGATTATGTGTTTATACTTTGTACGATGTTAGAATATATTTTATTGATAACATTGATAAATTGTGTTCGGTCTATGTTAAAGTGAATGTATTAATGAATGTGGCAGATTTTGAGTTTTACCAAAATTGGTAGACTGTTTTAAATTAATGGTGTTTTAGAATTTTGAACCGTTACGGGTGTAGATTGGGATTTTTAACTCGTCTTATATGTCTAAGTTATTGCGGGACCGAAGCTTATAAGGAGGCGGTGGCATTTTTGAAAATTTTCTAACTTTTTTGCCTCGGGTCCCATATCAACTGAAGCATATAACTCGTTTTATGTTCGGTTCTCCATCAACCAAGCCTATAACCCGTCAGTGGACCCAGTATTACAAAATTACCACTGACAACAAATGATTTGGCCTCGGGTGGCAAAGGACCGAGGCCTATAATACTTTATGCCTCGGGTCTTTACATAACCGAGGCCATATCGTTTATTTAGGTTCCCAAATCGCGCGAACCCATCACTGTTCATCTTCTCTCTCGCGAACGCAAAGCTTCGCTCTCCGCCACCGTCGCCCTCCGTCACGATTGCGCCCTTCGTTGCCCTCCATCGCCAATTGCGCCTCCGTCCACGAAGCTAGCGTTGCCGGTTTTGCTCCGCCACCGAATAGCAGGTGAAAAGCAAGTAGATTCTGCCACCGTCGCGCCTCCGTTGCGCCCTCCGTCGCGCCTCCGTTGCGCCCTCCGTCGCGCCTCCGTTGCGCCCTCCGTTGCGCCCTCCGTCGCACCTCCGTCGCCCCACTTCACCTCCGTTGCATTGCTGCTCCGTGCCACTGCTCCGGTGAGTATCTTGCGTCTCCTTCACCATTTCCAGCCACCGTCGCACCGCCAATTCTCTCCGGGGTAAATTCATAATGCGTTATTTTTTTTTGTTTTGTATATCTTTTTATGATTTAGGTAATTGTTTTGCATTTTGATGAGGTTTTTGGTTGATTTTTGCGTTGTTCTTTTGCTATTTTTACTGTCTCGATCTTATTTATTTTATTGTCTCTTATAGCTCTTGAAGACCTCAGTATCGTGGGTGTGCATCATCTTCCATTGTCATTCAATTTTCACGCTCCCAGATTCCTAATTCTATTATTTTGTAAGATTTTTTTGTCTATTATGTATTAGTAATATGTTATATATATGTGGTTTATTATTTACTTAAATATTTGTTTGATTTGTGAGTTAGCCTTAGTTTCCCGTTTGAGATTCAATACGAAAAGGTGAGCGAAGTTGCACATATGGTATCGGGTCAAACTAAAATCGAGGCCAAAAGGTGAGCGAATTTTTTAAAAAATTAAAAATATGTTGCACGTATGGCTTCGGTTAGGCCTAAACCGAAACATAAAGTTGGTGCTCTACGGCCTCGGGAACCCTCGAACCGAGGCAGAAGAGGGTTCTATGACTTCGGTTCGCAACCGAGGTCAAAAGCGATCCTCCTTTGACCTCGTCCTAATATGTTTCGGTCCGAGAATCGGTGCAGAATATGAAAAATAACCGCTGCCAAAGCCTCTTCCTGTACTGTTGCGTAAACCCGTAATTTTGGGGTAGAGTAAAATATAGGTTAATCTTTGATGTGTGGTATTCATGGTGTTTAGAGTTGATAGTGGTATTGATGGTGTTAACTTTGAGAGAAAGCGTTGGAATATCTTTAAAACCATAAGATATGCATTGTTGAGTGTTTTTGTGAGTTTGGGCGCCCCTATGACAGTGAGACACTGTCACGACACCGTTGGGCACCAATGCATCAAGTGTAGGGTGCTGGGAACCAGTTTAAGGGAGCCAGGTACCATTGTATTTTTCCTGCTATGAGCAGTTTAGGAAAATTATGATTTCTGTTTCGTTGGATCGAACTTAAATTTTATAGGTTGTGTTCATAACATATAGTTCTTTTTGACTATTGGGATCTTTAGGTTTGTGTTAGAGAAATATGTTTGCACGATTACTGCTTTTAGATTTGTTTTAAAATTTTATTAAGTTGTGTGCTAATTTAGAGGTCTTCGGGATTGTATATTCAATGCAATGATCTAGTGATGTAATTGTAATTTATAGAAACTTTAAAGTTTCTCAATTAATTTTTTGTCAAAACATAATTTTTCATTAGAAAACACCATTTTTTATTCAAAGTGTGTTTTTAATCAGTTGTCAGTAAATCATCGTCAACTAATATGTCTGAAAAGGTTTTAATCACTTGTCCCCGTGATTGAAGGCATGGTCAACAAAGTTTATCCACTTCTCAGTGTTCCGCGTGGAGTTCTTATCCATGTTCAAAATTTTAGAAGAAAGTTTCAAAGTTAATTTAGTTTCATAAGTTTAAATATATGATTTAGTTTTTTATCCATGAAAATAAAATGTTTTATTTAGTTTTATAATTTATAATTAAATGATTTAAGATAATTTATTTAAATAATGAACAATATTATGTGATGTAAATTGTAAAAAATGTTTATAATAATTTAAAATATAAGGATTAACTATTTATTTTAATCTTCACGAGTGCCTAAATTTTTAGTGGTAGATTTGTTTGACCTCCAGAGTCTTCCCTCACCATCACAGTGCCGTTAACATTCTGGTGCATTCGACGTCACTATGACACTGTCACTATGGTCCAAAACCCACTAGCTATATGAAGCCAAAAAAGGGTAAGAAAATAAAGTCAATAAATATCTGGCTAAAGCTTCGTGAATCCCAAATCAAATTTCACCTCCCAACCTGTCAAAAATTTTTGGAAAATATTTTCATTAAATGGGGAGGTAATTGATTTTCAGAAATAACATTATAAGAAAATATGACGTTATCAATTGATTTTAATTACCAAAAATTTTCAACGAAAAATTATTAATTATTAAAATAATTACTATAATAAATAAAAAAATTATAATTGATTTTTAAATTAGTTTCTAAAGTCCATAAATTTTAATATAAAAAATAGATTTTACGAAATAAATGTTTACATTATTTTATCTAACATTAATCCTTTGATAGTTTATATCTCATATTGACTTTGAAATCTAAGTATCTTTTGCAAGTACCGCATAATTCGTTCATGATCCGAAGACAATTTTTCATTTAAAGTCAATCAGTGAACCATTGAAATTGTTCAAAAGATTTTGTAAGATATAATTCAACCTCGTAAGAATATGTAGAAAAAACTCTCATTCTTATCAAACATAGTAAAACAGATCAAATTAGATATTTTTAAAAATTTAAAAGACCAAATTAAAAAAATAAATAACTAGGGTTCTTTTTTAAAATTTGAATAAAATTAGATCACCAAAATTAAGTATTCAGTTTTTTTTTTCATCATGCATGTATAGATGTTAAAAATATGAGTGATGACTTTATAGCTACATATATTTATGGGAGATTATTATAACTAGTAATTAGTAAATCCCTAAAATTTCATAATTCGTAGACTAAACATAACCTAAAACAAATTAAAATAATGATATATAAAATCAATGTTATTTATTTTTTTCATTTCTTCGATAATAAAATATTAATTATATAATATGTGATGCAAGACTTAGTTAGTAATTTGGTCCTTGAATTTTTATTCATTTATATATATATATATAAATATATATATATATATATATATATATATATATATTATTTATTTATTTATTTATGTAGAAAAACAAATAAAAAATCTAAATATAAAAATTAAATTACTAATTAAGTGTGAAAAAATTAAGTATGTAATTTTTTATTTAATTAATATTTAAAATATATTAAATAAAAATTTATTTATAAATTTTGTCGTCTTAGATTTGAAATAACATAATTAATTTTTTTTCTTGCATAAATCACATATATACTATAAAAATTTCAAGCAAATTCAGTCATCTTTCTTAATTCCAATAATTGTAGCTTTTTATTTCCTTTCTTCTTCTTTTTTTCTTTTCTACCTCGATAATAGATTAGTATATTTATTTCGAATAGGTTTAATTAGTTGGATGATACCTACTCCTATTTGGATGTGTCAGTTTGGTATCGCTTCTAAAAAGATGTCAATTGCATTCCAACTTTTAAAAAAATCTTCAATTAGGTTTTTATTAGAACAAATAACGCCCTTAACGGCGTGTCACGTGTTCATCTCTAGTTTTTTTTTTTGCCACGTGTCAGGTTCCTAGTGTGACATGTAACACTGTCAATATCACGTGGCAATGTACTGTCACGTGTTAGTGTTCCTACCAAGTGTCATCTTATTGATTTCAATTTAGTCCCACATATGTATATTTGTTTCAATTTAGTCATGTCCTTTTGATTCAATTTAGTTCTATTTTTTTTTTTTCAAAATAGAGAAATATTGTCTATCTCTTAAGACGAAATTTATTATTTAGGTTAAAATACTCCGTTGGTCCTCGTTTTTGTTGCAGAATCTCAATTTGGTCCTCGTATTTTTATTAGTCTCAATAAGGTCCTCATTTTTGTAAATTAGTATCAATTAGGTCCTTTCCGTTAGTAGAGAAGTAACACCGTTAAGTGGGTGCCATGTGTCAGCTTCTCGTTTTTTTGAATTTTTTGAATTTTTTTT
>Ga0214543_1009133_pt1 | contig 15677 bp, 11 predicted proteins | sample CNSS2metaG_FD_160094 | JGI IMG/M metagenome (GOLD analysis project Ga0214543, IMG submission 160094) | Root nodule microbial communities from cowpea collected in UCLA plant growth center, Los Angeles, California, USA - CNSS2 | ecosystem: Host-associated > Plants > Roots > Nodule | place: USA... | reverse complement strand
TATGAAATATTTACTTTCTTGCATACAAAAACCCAAATTATGAATTTATTCATTAGTTTAAATTAGTCACTAATTACACAATTATTTAGTATACACGAGTCTCTTGGGAAACGATATCCCGATCTTACCGGTTACTACTTGTGCGACTTGGTACACTTGCCAAAGTCTTAACACCCACGTCGCTCCTGAGTGAGCGAGCATCTCGTCCAAGCGAGAGGGGTCTTGCCTAAGCGAGACCTCGCGTGAGCTACTGTTCCCCTTTTTGGGCCCTCGCTTAGGTGAAGGGGGCTCGACTGAGCGAGAGTCTCTCGCCTGAGCGAGACCCTTCAGCCTGAGCGAGGTGCTGGGCGAGGTAGTGCGAGGTGTGATTGTTTTCTTGGATTTGTATGGATAATGCTTGCTTGATTTTAAGTATTGTGCTGAAGTTATGAGATGAATGAGTATGAATGAGTGGTGCAAGTCATGAATTGTGAATAATGGGTTGATATCAGTTTAGCATGAGGTTTTAATGAAATGGTTGGTATTAAAGAGGCATGATAACGAGATGAGTTGGAAATCCTTTATGCATGGATGGTTTATGATGAGTTGAGATGGGTTGGGCCTGGAACATGAAAGGCGTTGGCTTTAAAGGTTGGTATGATTAACGTATACATGCATGGTGAATATATTTGGTTGTGTGATTATGTTTGGCCTGTGTCAGTGCGTAATTCCTTGGAGTCTCTAGGTGAGACTTTCAGGGTCGCGCTTCAGTGGTCGGGACATAATTCCATGGCCCCTATTAGTGGGAGCCCATGGTGGTGCCCCATCTGTATAACTAGGTAAGGATTCAAGATAAGGTTGCATCCTGACACTTTAAGGAGTCAGTTAGTCTCACCTAGAGTAGACTGACTCCTGTGGTGAGAGTAGCAGGAGGCCTGAAATTCATTAAGGGCTAACCTTGTGGTGAGGAAAATTGATCCATCGTAACACTTGTAACACATTGCTCGGGGGTGAGCAGCTCGGGGGTGAGTAGAGGTATCCACCACAAGTGCGGGCATCCGCTGAATCCGACCAAGTTATACGAATTCGAATGAGTCGTGTCGCATCTTAGTGTATTGCTTGAGGAGTCATAACATGCTTGGTTGACCTGTATGTATGGTATGGTGAATATATTTTGACTGTATGGATGAAATCTTTTGTGCTCTAGCTTACCCTACTTTCTTTGTTGTGTGATCTGTTGTGTGGAACTCTCTTTTGCGATGATCATCAACTTGTTGGTGTGAGCAGATGCGAGGAACACCCGTGGGCAACAGGGTGGTGGAGATTCTTCTGCATAGTCCGCGTGGACTGGTTTATAATTCCTTACGAGTTTCTTTAGGGCTGTGACCCATGTATTTGCTCATCCTTAGATTTATATACTTTTGGTTGAACTCTTTATTCTGTTTTCTTTTGGACATCGTGTTGTGCCTTGGGATTGTAAGAAGTTGAGTTTTCAAACTTCCGGACTGCGCTTGTATGTTATATTTATGTGACGCTACATTTAATTTCGCTTATTAAATTAAATAGAGTGTTACAAATTCCAAATTAATACTTAGATAAGAAGATAGGAATATGTTTGGCAAAATATATATATATATATATATATATATATATATATATATATATATATTCATAAATAACTTTTACATAAACTAATGATTTTTTTTTTTAAAAACTACGTAATATTTTCTTATTAAAGACTTTTCAGTTCAAAATCACTTCCACATAAAAAAATAATTAAAAAATTATCAATTATCCTACTCATCTTCCACTAGCAATTTGATGTTTATTAAACACCACAATTAGAATGGATGATAAGGATGCAACAAGAGTCTAATCACCCTAACAAGAAACCATAGTGAAGAGCACAAAAGAATCTGTAGTTGAAATAATCCTGTTGAATTAAAAGCACTGCATGATAGCAAAACAGTAGTTTCAATCAATAAAAACACTCCTGACAAGACATAGGTAGACGGCGTTAAGAGCATGTTTGGATAATACATAGAAAATTAATTCTTTCTTTTTCCTATTTTGCAGTGGAATTATAAAAATATACAATAAAATTCACAAAATTTATTTTTCTAAAACATATGCCAGACCATTTTATTTTATTTTTGTTTAACGGAGGCAATGACGGATCTTGACTAAAAGTGTTGGAGGGGTCAAAGTAATATAATTTTGAGATTATTAGATTGGATCATTAGTATAATACTTCAAAAAATGGAATATTTTTTATCATTAGTATAATGATTTAAAATATGTGAAGAGGTAGAATCTATCTTGTTTTAGTAAATAATTTTCTTTTCATCACTCTTAAAGGATTAATTTATTCTTTCATTCTTTATCAACATACTTTTTTAAAAATAATACTAAAAAATAATTGATCATAATCTAATAAAAAATTGAGACATGTAATTATTAAAAGAAAAATATATTCATTATTCTTAATACATAATACACTATTATTTTTTCTATATTCACAAAAAAATATATATAAAAAGCTCATTAGATAAAAAAAATAATGTTTTCATTATCAAATAAGACAAAAGACAGGAAAGGAAGAGGATAAATGAGAAATATAATGAGTTTATGTCTAACTTTTTTTTCTTTTAAAACAAAAAGAAGACATATGAGAGTGGGAGATTATTACAATTTGTGAAAAATTAAAAAGACAATGAAGAGGAAAATAAAAATTAGGTTAATAAATATTTGGTTTAATTACTCTTTTGATTCATGCTTTCGTTTAAAAATGTTAAGTTGGTCCTCCATTTTTTTTAGTCTCAATTTGGTCCCAATTTTTTAAAAACTGATCGTCTTGTATGATAAATTTCGTTAAATTTCTCGAAACATATCAATGATCTTTCCACTAAAATTGAAACTGTTAATATGAATGATTTGCTTTGTTGGTATAATTAACCTAATCCTACTGTCAATTTTTAAATAAAATCAAGGGTCAAAAGAATAATTAAACCTAAATATTTTTATTTTTTATTATATTTAATTTTATGTTTTATTATGTATTTATATTAAATTTTATGTTTAAATAAAAAAAATAAAAAATAAAAAATTTAATTTTTATTAATTTTTAATATATATTGTCTATAATTTTAAAATTTTAATATATTTTAAATATATTTTTATATATATATATATATATATATATATATATATAAAATAAAAAATAAAAATCTTGGGGCCAGGGCCCTCCCTCAAATAGCTCCGCCACTGAACAGAGGGAAGAATGGGAGAGAAAGAATAAATAAGTGAAAAAAGAAAAAGAAATGTAAAAAACTGAGTGAAAACAAAAAAGGTTGTTTAGTAAAAGTTAAATAAAAGAAAAATGTAATAAAAAAAGATAAGTTAAATTTTTCTACATCTGTTGTATCTATGCTGATTTGTGCACATATAATAGTTGTTGGTCTAAGACAAATGCAAAGTTCTGAAGGGTATGTGTTGGGCATGCATATGCTAATTTACCCAATTCCTTAAAATTGTATCCGTAAATTAAGAATGTTTCTGATGAGTCCCAAAGAAAAATAAGATTTTGTATGTCATGTTCAAAATGTTAAATCAAGCCAATCATTTTATCATTGGACGCTGTTATTTCCAATTTGGGCAAAGAATAACTGATAAGACAAGGTAATTAGTTGGTGAAATGTTTTAGTAAAGGAGGCACAAGTGATTAGTAAAAATAAGGAATGCAAGTCCCACATCGTTTCTTACTCTCGCACTTAAACTTATCTACAACTAACTAGGATTAGTTCCTGTAGAGGATGCCACTCACCATATATGTATTGTAAATATGTTTATTTTATGTAGACTATTATAAGAGGAGGTGTCACCAAGCATATACCCTGATACCTAGTTATTTATTTTATGTGTGTTTTAGAATGTTTGGTCTTATCTGCACCTACTTTTATGCAAATCATGGTTGGAGGCATGTCCATGTCTGTGAAACCTTTTTATCTTAGTTTATATCATGATTGAGGGCTGCATCATTTATTTTACCAATAATTAATGTCTATATGAAGTAAAAATGTCACTCCACTTATTGTGCTGTATTATGTATGGACTCAACTTTTGAAACTTACTTTATGATGCTAATTCAAATTTCATCAAATGGAGGAATGATGAAAATAGTTAATGTGAATCAAAAATTCTATATTGGATATAATAGATAAAGTTAAATATTATATAAGAATAAAGACTCATAACATCATTGTCTTAAAGTTTTGAATTAAAAGTGATATTAAATGTATTATATGTGTAAAATCAATGTTATGTATATATAGAACTACAATCTCTCAATTATAATCCTCATATGAAACATAACCCAATGGTAATATCAAAGTCAATGATTCGATATATGTATAGAACTACAATCTCTCAATGACTATAACTTTCATATGACCCAACAATGGAGAAAGGTCCAACAACACAAATTTACCATAAATTATCTTAATCAACTCTCTCTAATTGTGTTTCTTGTTAATCTTTAGATTTTGGAAAACATGTATTTCTTTTATTTTTTAATTATACATACTATTGTACTTTGTTTCAATTAAACTATGAATCTAATGTATTTATTCAAGGCATAATTAGAAAATGATTTAACTAATTAAATTGTAAAAATGATTAAAAGTTAAATATTTTATCCAAAAACAAAAGTTTACCGACAGATAATTTTATCTAAAGCTACATTTTATTTGTGGTCAAGTTTTATATAGATTACCGTGGTTTCCATTATTGATGATTGAGATGAATAATAAAGTATATATTAGATGTTTACTCACAAATAAATGTATAGAATAATTTATGTAATTAAAATTATTACAGATTTATTTTATTAATAACAAAATTTTTCTGTCAATAAATTTAATTTTCTTAAAATATAAATTGTCTATACAAAATTTATAAACTAATAATAAAAAATTATTTAATGTCTTATTTAAATAAAATTAAAATATAATATATTTTCAAAATATACTAAAATATAAATCATTACGTTATTATTATTACAGTAACATTCTCTTTCTAACCATATATAAATATATATATATATATATATATATATATATATATTAAAAAATTAAAATAAAACTTTCCTAATTAAAATAAATATACAAATATATAATTCATTTTATATATACTTTAGCTCTCTTGTCCGAATAACAAGTGATTATCATAATTTATAAAAAACATAATTACATAAATTTTGGTAAGTTAGAGTTTTTAAAAAGAAAAGTTTTATACATGTATATATTAAATCATACATATGTTACTCTTACTCAATGTCATATATTTTCATTCCATTTATACCAAGTCTAAGCCTAATATCCCTTGGATTGTTGTTAGTATTTGAAAACATGTAATCAATTTTCTTTCATTACAATTTACAAACCATCTATGAGATACCTCAAATGATCATGTTCTTTTTAGTCGATTTGTATGTTTAATATTATTTGCATTTGAATCATTGTTTAAACCTTGAGAGTATAAGATACCATAACATTTTCGGTAGAAGAACCCTTCTTAACGTAATCTTTAAAACCACCACCTTTATGCTTGTGTTGTGATATGCCACACTATGAACACTAATATAATTTTCTTAAGTTAGGATTAAGGTTAGAGTTAAAGTGAATTTGACTTGGTAAAATTAAATTTATTCTCTTTTTTTTTCTTTGTGATATTGAGACTTGTTATCTAGTTATCTTGAATCATAATATCAAAATTAACAATGTTAAAATTAACAATTTAATTTAGATTACATTGTAAGTAATCAAAGATTGGAACAAATTAACAATTTTAATGCATATATGTTTGTGAAGTAAATATATTTTTAGGATTTTTACATTTAAGACTTTTCCCTTAAAAAACAAATTCATAGATCGAGTCTAGTTGATGGAGTTTTTCTCGGACATTTTGATGTTATAGAATTTTTTATATGCATTTTTTAGAGACTTTTTTAACTTGTGAAAGAAGGTCGAATTAAAAAATTTATAAATATCATTTCCCTTAAGTGACTAAAGGAAATATCCTTTGAAACGTTGAGAATTCAAGTGTAAGTCTAAATTTCACGTTGGATAAAAATGAGAAAGTTAAACAATATATAAGGATGAAGCTCATAAACACATCGCCTTAAAATTTTGAGTTAAGAGTGATATGAGTCCTTTATGTGTGGGTTGGGCTTGTATCTCATTGGTGTTGTATCTCCCAGTGATCCTCTCTCAAAAGACTCAACTGTAATATCAGAGCCTAGTTCATGTGATGATCAGCTTAGATGAAACCTTGTATCGAAAGTCGTAATATTAGAACCTGGTTCATGTGGTGATTGGATTATATGAGACCCTGTATCGAAAGTCACTTTAACAATAAATCAGATAATCGTATCCCATTAATATAAACAATGTAAGGCCCATTTATTTTCTGCCTAAATCCTTAATGGTTGCCCCAAAGTTGGTTGGGCCTAAGGCTGGCCCAAAAAGGGGAACCATACCCTAAGTCTGCCCTAGCCTAATCTTTTCCATTCATTCGCAGAAATCGCAGCCGTCAAGTCCCTAACCTCTCCCAGAAGCTCTGCTAGGGTTTACTCAATCTCAATCAAGTGAGCTCCGTTCATCTTCTTGATTCACGTAGGTACTCTGCAACTCATACACCCTTTTTCCGTTCATTGTTCTTTTTTCCAGATAGGGTTTCATTGTGAGTTATGTTAAGACTTGTTCTGTTCCAGCTAGCTCACCTCTTCCTTGTACTGTTGCGTCCCATTGTTGGAGTTGAACCCCTGTTCTAGCTAGTTCCATGTAACGGAAGCTAGGCTTCATGTTTTTTATTCACTTTTTGTATGTGTTGGTTCTGTTTCGTATTTCTGGTGATAGTATGTTGCTTATGGTGATGTAAAAATGCTTTGGGTATTGTCATGAGTGAGTCCTTGATTGAATATGCGTGGAACAGTGGTGAGAATTGATATACTCGCCCAGGCGAGCTCATCTCGCCCAGGCGAGAATAGTGGGAACTTGCTCAGGTTTCTGCTCGAGCGCTCGCCTAGGCGAGGGGCTGTATTTTTAAGCGACGAACAGTCTCGCCCAGGCGAGACCGCCTCGCCTAAGCGAGAGTTCGCGAAACCTTCCAGGGGTATTGTCGCAGTCTCGCCTAAGCGAGAGTCTGCAGCTTGAGCGAGAGCACTCCTCTCGCCTGAGCGAGGACTCCCAGCTTGAGCGAGACCTAGCTTGGTTTTTGCTATGCTTTGTTGTATGAATGCTGATGGTTGTTTGATTGGTTGGTTCAGTGATTTATTATGTATAAAGGGGATGGATATACATGTACTATGTATGTTAGGGGTGAGGACAAATGAATTGGTATGGGATATAATTGATGGTTGATCATTCATACTAAATGACATGTTAATGATATGCATAGGAACTTCATGATTGGTTGATAATGCATGAGTAAGGTTTGCTTAGGACATAATCCCATGACCCTTGTGGTGGGGCTTGTGGTGGTGCCTTATCTTATGGACATAATTCCGTGGGCCCTTCTAGGAGGAGTCCACGGTGGTGCCTCAACGGTTGGACCTAATTCCATGAACCTCGAGGTGAGAGTTCATGGTGGTGCCTCGAGATTAGGACGTAATTTCACGAGGGTAACGTGGTGATGCCTCAAGGTCAGGACGTAATTTCACAACGGCCACGTGGTGGTGCCTCTTGTAAGGGTGTAATTTCGCGAAGGCCTCGTGGTGACGCCTCACTGCCAGGACGTAATTCCACCTTCACGTTGTGGTGCCTCAATAAGGTACCGGATAGTTTATTATTGGAGCTCTAATTGGTTTGGTATATCATGTGTGTTTTCCCAGTACTTATGGTTGAATATGGAAATGTATGTTGAGTGTACGATGTGAATACTTTCTTTTCACTAGCTTACCCTTTGCCTGTTTGTATGATTGTGTGTGGTTTCCACCTTTGCGATGACCATCAACCTCATTTATGTGAGCAGATGTGAGAATCTCTAGCAGTGGTAACGATAGTAAAGATGTCGTAGTTTGATGAAATCCTTGGACGTCTTTGGGGGCCTACAGCTTGGAGTGTAGTAGTAGTAGTTTCTCTCTCGCACTTGACGAGACTCTGTACGTCGTTTAGGCCATGTGGGACCTTTTCCTTTTGTTATGAATATGTTTGAGTACTGTGTACGTCATATTCCAAATTTATGTACTCTCTATATATTTTTATATGTGGCGTTTTATTTAAATTGATTTTATCCGTTTAATTGGAACGTTACAAATAACACTATTGTTTTATCTCCCAAAGACTCAAAAGACCCAACAATTATCAATGTTAAATCTTTTTATGCATTTTTTTGGAAGGTTTTTTTATTTAAATTTTGTATTTTAAAATATATAATTAAAAATGTATTTTCTATTTTATATTCCAGAATGTATAACACAAAATATTATATATATATATATATATATATATATATATATATATATATATTTCATATTATAAAATTTGAAATGTATCTATATTTTAAACTAATTAATCTGAAATATATTTTATGTTGTATTTCAAAATGTATAATATAAAAATGTAAAATATTATTTTTTAGACTGTATCTTTCGAAAGAAAAAAAAAAGTTATGAGAATACATATTTTTGGAAAGAAAAATGATAGTTTGAAAAGAAAATATTTTGACAAACTACTTCTTTAGATAAAAAAAAAAACTATTATTTTAATTAAATAATAAAATATTAATCTATTTAATTTTATTTATGAAAATTTTGTCAAAGTTTGTCAATTTTTTTTTCAAATTATTATTTTCCTTCTTTTGAAAATTTAGGAAGAAATAACCTTCATAGTATTCATGTTAGAGGCGCCCGAAAATCCAAAGCCAAAATGACAAAATTCTCCAAAATCCTATGATTTTCCCGAAACATAAACCCAAATTACTGACATGATAAGAAACAACAATTTTAAATTGGAGCAATATGACTGGGATGATCAAACGCGAAACTTGACCACACTTACGTAACTAAAATCATTATTAACATAATGTAGAAACCAAACTAGATTTGAACCAAATCTAAAAGGATCTAAATATATTTTACTCCTTTTCAGATGGTATTTAACAACTTAAATTTTTATATTTGGCATAAAACTGAGTATGACTGCAGAATTTCTTATTCCATCAGTGCGATTTCAGTTGTGGTCTTGCTTTGCTAGTGCTGGAGCTGGACAGCATAAACCCACAGACAAAAGTCACTGATTATAGATAAAGCTGATGATGTCTAAGAAATGGTCCCAAAAAGTTGCTGTTACAAAGCACTGCAGAACACTTTTATTCGTGTCAGAAATAAAATACTTATTACAATACCAATAAATAACGAACCATAAGACCTTGCATTCCCTGTTCCAACAGACCCTGCTTACTAGTATAGCAGACAACAAAGAGGGTATAAACAGAGATTGAGAAATTCTGCTAAACACCTGCTTTCTTCATTAGTAGAACTACTGATAATCCTTGTAATTTCATCATAAGAACATCACACCAGGGAAATATAACAAAATACCATATTCATCTATTTTATACATACAATATTTTTACAAATCTATTCCATACATTCTCTAATATTACACCATGGACTTCACATTATATTAAAAAGAAAAACTATAGCAACAAATTAGAATGTATACATCACAATTGGAGAAGTCCAACTTTGTATATAAGTGTACTTTATCTTTGAATAAAGAGGACGGTTCCAACCAATCCCAACCATATCGTTAAGCCAACCCAGAATGCTCGACTTTTCCCCAACCCAATGGGAGGTTTCCATACAAGAAAGTCCGCAAGGTAATCCTTGGATGATGGAAGCTGACTCGTCACAGATCCACTCATTCTTCGATCCTTGTCCTTGTTTTTATCACTCCATGTTGCCGCATAGCTACAATTACATCATAATTCATATTTTTTACATCACAAACGTAGCAAGAAGGATATAAACCACAATTTTGAATATGCAATTACAGTATAACAAAAGAACAATGTATATGCAGTTATAACGCTCCTCAGTAATAATGCCAGTGGGTGTTCCTTTCACTAGAAAACTGAAGCATTTAAAGAGACATATGGTGATTTTGTAAGAACCAAAAGGAACGGAAAAGGATGATACAACTTCAGCAAGTTGCAGCTAATTCAGTCCTACATGTTACCCTAAACCTTTAGGCCTAAAAGAGACGAAGGAAAAATTGAAAAAGAATATGGACCATCAAGAGAAAGAATTGGGCATCCATAATTACATTCTTGACTTACCTGAGTGACAAATTCAGTTACCATGTGCTTTACCAAAAATTCAGCTTTATCACTGATTCTTATTGAGTTAATTATTAAACAATAGCGCCATTGATATTGTCTGACGATTTGTTAAATGTTCACCATCAGCGAGTACCTAATTAGTCTTCTCTTTACGCATTGAAATACTGAAAAATCATTTTTATTTTAGACCACTGACAACTGAGGTCACCATAAAAGCAGTAAACCACATACAAGAAAATAATTATAAACACGTTAAGGAAAGCTTCACACTAGGTATAAATGTAATACGGGCAGCAAGAAAAGATGGAAATCCAAATCAATTGGGTTTATAATATGAAAAGGACACTATCTATCTTAAGATAGATGAAGCAAAAATAGTTATTTCTAATCCTACTGATTTGCAATTCTATTTGCAATAAAATTCTAGAATAATCATCGATTGTTTGTCGCCAATCATTTTGGCTGTCAGAACAACAGATGTGTCTATGCATTAGCCATAACAAAAAAATCCCTTTTTCTACAACATCAGTCTCTCCTGGACTACCGCTTCAGCAATGAAAGCCCACGGCTTAAAGTGGTGGCACGGCAAGACAAAAAGGTCATTGCTTTTCCACCACATAAGTGGGGAGCTGGTAGAGCTCTTTCTCGCTTTACATACGATCTTAGCATAATACTCAAAAAGCCACCTAGAAAGACCTGATCAATTCTATTGTATAACTAATAATAGCATAATATAAGCGTTTGCAGAGTCGTAATTGGTTATGGAACAGTTGAAAATTATCACAACGTGCAAGTTGTATAAACCATACTACTGCTTACGTAAGTTGAAGTCAAATAGCAAGATAAAACTTAAAAAGTAAATAGCTCTAGATATGTTTGTGAATGGAAGGCTAATGGACCATGCTGACAATGCAAACCATTTGAGTATAGAAGAACAAGACTCACAAAATAACACAAATTAAAAACTAATGTATGTTTAAACATTACAACAAATATTATACACTACCAGTTTCTTAGATAACTTGACCACGAAATATGCTCTGTAACTCTACTAAAGCACCAATAGATGGGACGTGGATCCATCTTATTCTAGTTATTTAATATTTTAATCACCATTACTAACCAAGTTATTTGTCTCAAATTATATCCATCCGATGTGTTAGTATTATAGTGCTTGATTTAGTCCGATATCGCTTAGAATTGTGAGATGTGGTTCTCTATTTTACTATATAAGAGACCCTATGTAAAGCTTTGAAATACACCAGAAATACAAATATTTCCTAGTGTAGTCGTGGACGTAGGCATACACATTGTACGTTGAACCATGTTAAATTCTCTGTGTTTATTTTTCTCTCCTTTATTCTTTCCTTTATTGCCTTGTTCCTAACAATTGGTATCAGCATTGTCTGATCTTCCACATCAGAAAAGATTTGGTTCTTTTTTTTTTTCTTCTTAGGAATCCCAGTTTAGAGAAGTAGTGAGAGATGAAGGTGTTGTCAAATATGTATGAGAAGCCATTTGCAGCCAATAAAGTGTATTTGATTCGTAGGCTAATCAACCTAAAAATGGGTTCTTGCGCAATTGACATCAGTGCAAATAACATTAAGATTAGAACTAGTGCATACAGATGTTTGGGGTCAGCTCCAGTGAAATCCCTTGGAGGTTCCCAGTATTATGTAACATTCATTGATGACTCTACAAGAGAGGTATGTGTTTATTTTTTAAAAAATAAATTTGATGTGTTTTCTGTGTTTAAAAGGTGGAAAAAAGAAATTGAGACTCAAACAGGTTTAAAGATTAAATGTTTAAAGTCTAATATGGTGGAGAATATGACAGTAGTCAATCTAAAGAGTTTTGTTCAGAGAACGAATCAGAATGATCAAGACGGTTCCAGGAACACCAGAACCTTGAATGAAAGAGCAATGTATGAGAATCATGTATGAGAATCCAGTTAGGATTACCCAAGGTATTTTGGGCTGATGCAATAAGCACATTAGCCTATCTCATAAACAGAGGACCATCAGTTCCTTTAGGTTATCAGTTACCTAAAGAAGTATGGTCTAAAAATTAGGTAAACCTTTCACATCTGAAAGTTTTTTGTTATGCTTCATATATTTTGTTGAACTCTAATAGTAGAAATAAATTGAACCTTAAGGCAAATCGATGTTATTTCATTGGTTATGGATATGACATGTATGGCTATAGGTTTTGGGATGACCAAAACAAGAAAATTATCAGAAGTAGAAATGTTACTTTTAATGAAAACATGTTCTAAAATGACAGAACTGCAGAATTTGCAAATGCAAATAAACAACCAGAGCAGGTATCATTAGAAGAAATTTCAAAAAGTGATGTAGTCAACAGAAGGCAGAATACAGAAGTAGAGCCTGAGTCAGAGCCTGAGTCAGGGTCTGGGTCAAAACCTGAACAAATAGTAGAGTTAGTAACTCTTGAATTACCGACTAGAAGGTCTAGCAGAACAATTGTAGCACCACAAAGGTATTCTCCTTTATTGCATTACTTGTTATTAACTGATGCTGGTGAGCCAGAGCATTTTGCTGAGACTATGCAGGGAGATGAATCTATTAAGTGGGAGCTAGCAATAGAAGATGAGATTAAGTCTCTTTAGAAGAATAAGACATGGTCTTTAACTAAGCTTCCAGAAGGAAAGAAGGTTTTGCAAAACAGGTGGGTCTATCGGTTAAAAGAAGAACCAGATGGCAGCAAACGATATAAGACTAGACTCGTAGTGAAAGGGTTCCAACAGAGACAGGGAATTGACTTTAGAGCAATTTTCTCTCCTGTCGTCAAGATGACTACCATCAGAGTTATCTTGAGTATAGTAGCTGTAGAAAATCTTCATCTGGAGTAGTTAGATGTGAAAACTGCATTTCTACATGGAGATCTTGAGGAAGTAGCACAAACAAAAGGTTTTGAAGTACAAGGCAAAGAGAATCTTGTATGCAAGCTTCATAAAAATTTGTATGGATTGAAATAAGCACCGAGACAGTGGTACAAGAAGTTTAATGAGTTTATGAGAAACTCAAAATTTCACAGATGTGAAGAACATTATTGTTTTTACGTGAAGAAATATGTTAACAACTATATCATTATTGCCTTGTATGTTGACGACATGTTGATTGTTGGTGCTAATATGACAGAAATTGACATGTTGAAGAAACAATTGTCAGAAAATTTTGAAATGAAGGATCTTAGTCCAGCCAAGCAAATTCTTGGTATGAGAATCTCTAGGGATAGATCTGAAGGTATTCTAAACTTATCTCAAGAAAAATATATAGAAAAATTGTTTAGCAGGTTTAATGTTGGAAATGCTAAAACCAGGAATACACCTTTGGGAACTCACTTAAAGTTCTTAAAAAGGCAATCTTCTCAGACAGAGAAAGAAGGAAGTCACATGTCTAAAGTGTCATATGCATCTGCAGTAGGGAACTTAATGTATGTTATGGTTTGCACCAGACCTGACATAGCACATGTAGTGGGAGTTGTAAGCAGGTTTTTGAATTGCACCGAAAAGACTACTCATCCCAAACAAGTTTACGTAAAATTTTGGGAAAACGGCAAGGATTATTGTCTTATTTGTCAAAGAAAGATGGAATACGGTATAAAAAATTAATCAATCAGTTTAATATTCGGCAATCACAAATTCGTTAAATTGAAGAGTAATTTTCAATTATTCGATTTATTAGATCTTGAATTTGGATGAACTTTTTTTTAAGCGATTCATAAAAGAATAAATCGAGCAAAAACCTATGAATATCTCAATGAAAAGAAAGGACTTCATGATAGTCAATATGATATCAAATCTGAAGGCAGCGGAAGCAAGAGGAACTTAATTAATTCTCACTGAACTATGAACTAAGGCACCGATAACAATGACCTTGACATTAATTAAGTTACATAAACTACATCACTAGCTAACCAAAATTGAATCAACTACATAGGATGAATATCAAATCCAGTATCACCTGAGCTTGGAATAATGCACATTCTGCTTAGTGATGTCATATGCATATAAAGTAAATGAGTAGCGATATAAATATATTAATAAGTTCAAACATAAATACTGTTTCAACACATTTCCCCTCTTATTAAGGGCCTTCAAAAGTTAGCTCGATGAACAAGTAGCATTCAAATTACAAATCATGTATTCTCTGTTGAAAATGAATCATTGACAATCCAAAACACTAAAACCTTTACCAGAAAGCAAGCATATCTATTCAGCACAAGTTAGAAGAATCCCATTTAATATGAGAATAATGCACAGTCAATTACTACACCGAAAGTAGTAAATAACACAAACAACAACAGCATTATCATACCTGAGGTAAAGTAGGATATTAATAAACAAAAACTTGAAGGAGACTAACTTGCAAATGAACAACGAAGTCACCTGTCATAACTAGAGCCAATCAAGGGTATGGTCACCATCTCCTCCTGGGATATCTTGAGTTTTGGCGCTTGCAAAATGTACCGAAGCTCTGCGGCTTGGCGTCGGATGCTGATACTCGGATGTGTATTTTCTAATTGCCGGTATAGAGCAATGCAATCTTTATGGCGGTTATGGGCCTCATAAGCCATAGCCAGCCATATTTGAATCTGAAATACACAACTTTTTATAATTACTTTTACCTCCTCTTAAAACAATCAGACAGAAATTCTTATTTAGGCGAGGCAAGAAAGAACCAACCTCACCACCAAATAATGTAGGTCTTGGAATGATAGTGAGTGCAGCTTCAAGAAACTCAATGGCACGTCCATAGGAGCCCTTGCCATAAGCCTTCTGGCCCAAATCAAACATCAACTGTGCAGTGGCCCTCCTTTCTGCCTGTTCCTTAGCCACCTGATTGATCCACCAAACCAATAAACAACAAATATGAAACAAGTCCAATTCAACATATAGACTCCATACAAAAATTGTTACCCTGTGTTAAAAGAACAAAACCTAGAGCTAATTCATCACTCATTTTTTTGTTAGTTTTTCTAGACTGGAGCTTCACTTAGTAATATGCACAATAAAAGGTTGTGCTAAAAATTAACACAAGTTACCAAACTTAATGCAACTAATCAGACGTTGCATGCGAACTAAATTTATTGACTTTTAAAATAATCCATGTCATGCATAATAAAAAAACAAATAAGGGCATTATTTTCTTAAACACGACAAACATACAGCTACTTAGAGTTGACATATTAATTAAAATTAACCAATATAACTATCTTAATTTGGTCAGCATAAATTAGGTATTTAGGTCTCATATATAAAAAAAGACCAGTACCGATAATGAAGTCTAAGTTGTCATATGAGTTTTAAGAAAAAAAAAAAAAACACCCCCTTT
>Ga0214543_1009128_pt1 | contig 15685 bp, 16 predicted proteins | sample CNSS2metaG_FD_160094 | JGI IMG/M metagenome (GOLD analysis project Ga0214543, IMG submission 160094) | Root nodule microbial communities from cowpea collected in UCLA plant growth center, Los Angeles, California, USA - CNSS2 | ecosystem: Host-associated > Plants > Roots > Nodule | place: USA... | reverse complement strand
TACTACCATGTGCATCATATATCAAACAACTATTTGGTTTAAACATGACTTTAAAGCCTTTATCACATAGTTGACTTATACTTATCAAATTGTGTTTGAGTCCTTCAACCAGCAGCACATTCTTGATGTTGAAAGAGGATCCATTGCCTATGATTCCATTTCCAAGGATTCTTCCTTTGTTGTTGTCTCCATAGGTTACAAACCCTTCCTCCTTCAACTTCAACTTTGCAAATTTGGTTTTATCTCCTGTCATATGTCTTGAACAACCACTATCAAGGTACCACAAATATTTCTTATCACCTTTCATGACTTGGCTTGAGGAAGATGACTCATAGCCAGCCTTGAGACACAAGTTGGCTTCTTCATTCTCATCTAGTGAGGAGCTACTTGTTGTTGAATCATCATTGTCCGCCCATGCAATGTATGCACGTTTCTCCTTTGGCTTCTTCTCCTTTTTCCTATCAACACTCTTTTCTTTTTCTTTGTTAGCATTTGGACATTCAATTTTGATATGTCCTTTTTTTCCACAGTTATAACATGTAAAATTAGAAGAGTTTGATTCATTGTGTTTGGAAGTATACCTCTTGTGATTACCTTTGATACCTTTCCTTTTGAGATACGTACCAAACCTCTTGACAAGGAGATTCAAGTTTTCATTTTCACTTGATTCAGCAACCTCATCCTCAAGTTCCTCATTTTTCTTGGCGTTAGTCTTCAAGGCTATGTTCTTGACCTTTTTCTCACTTGACTCAAGCTCATTAAGCCTTTGCATCTCAATCTCATGCTCCCTAAGCTTACCAAACAATGCAGCTATAGTCAAAGTAGATAGATCTCTTGTTTCTGAGATAGTCGTGACCTTTGGTTGCAAAGATCTATCAAGACACTTTAGCACCTTGATGTTTAACTCTTCTTTGTCAAATTCCTTACCCAAGCCTATGAGATGGTTGACTATGTGAGTGAATCTCTTTTGCACATCCGCTATGGATTCTCCTTGTTTCATCTTGAATAACTCATATTCTTAAATCAAGGCATGCTTTCTTGCTCTCTTAACATCATTGGTTCCTTCATGAGTCACTTCAAGAACCTCCCACATTTCCTTGGCACTCTTGCATTGTGAAACACAAAAAACTCATCCATGTTGAGAGATGAAGTGAGGATATTCTTTGCATTACAATCATATTGGGCTCTCTTCCTTTCTTCCTCATTCCATTGAGTCCATGGCTTATTAACCTGCACATCATCAACAATATGCTTTGGAGTATATGGTCCATTTATGATTGCATCCCATATCCCTTGATCTATTGACTCAATAAAGATTTTCATCCTAATTTTCCAAAATTGGTAATTAATGCCACTAAACATAGGGGGTCTATGAATTGAGGCACCTTCACCAAAGGGTAACTTGTTTTCAGCCATTTCAAGTAGTTCAAAACAGATTTAGGACCTTACTTGATCAAATTTCAATTACCTTGCTCTAGATACCAATTCTTAGTTTTGAAATGGTTGAAAAGCCAAGAAGGGGGGGTTGAATTGGCTAGTTAAAAATTTAGGCTATCTTTGCAAGCTAAAAACCACCTTTAATTGATTCAAATAGATCACCAAGTTAGGATGCAAACAGTACTGAACTATACACTTTCAATCGATCTAAAATAGAGTTAATAGATTGATTTTACTAAACAGATTCTGTTCTGGTATAATCAATCGATTGAAACTGAAAAGCAGTCGACTGAAATACTGGGAAAAATGCAGAAATGCGAATTTTAATTTTAAACCATAAACAATGCTCAAGAATGATCAAGATCAGTTCCAAATGATTATACAAACATGCTCAATGCTTCAGATGTTATGAAAACATGCAAAAACATGAAAAAGATGATTAAAGCACAAGTTCTTGAAACTTTAAAATGAAAATACAAGAGAGAAAGGTTAGAGAAGAGAGGACACCAAAAATTTTTATACTGGTTCACTCAAACCTAAGCTACATCCAGTTTCTCAAGGCAACCTTAGTTTGACTTTGCACTATTTCAAAAGTTTTACAAAGTATCCACCCTTACACTTCCAAAATATGCAAAAGCACCACAAAAGACTCTTGAATCACACAAGAATCACACCAGCACAGCAAGAACCCTCTTGCAGACCTGGAAAACCACCAGGCACACACACAAATCTTGAGAAAGATAAAATCTTAGTGGTAGCACAGCCTTGCCTACCACAAACGACTTTCTCCAAGCTTCAAACCAAGCCAAAAGCTACAAGAATTGATCCAAGATCAATCTCAACAACTGCAACACCTATGATCACAAAGGAGAGAGTTTTTACAAGTTTCCAAAACCAAATCGTGCTATAAAATGATCAACTGACCTCTCTTTCGAAAATAACAACTTTTATAGTCAAACTGTTACAAAATTCAACAGGTTGATTTGCAAATCAATCGGTTGATTTCGCTTGACTTACGTGAAATCAGTCGATTAAAAACTAAATCAACGGATTAAATTTGTTGCAGTTTAAGACTACTGCAACCAACCTTTTAACCTGTTGAAAAACCATTCAACAGACTAAAAGAGACATTTTAACTTGTTGAAAAACCATTCAACAGATTAAAAACACACTAAAGACCAAACTACATCTAATTAATGCTTTAAGGTCTACAACATGAATTACAAGCTACAAATACACTTTCTTAATAATGTAACTACATGGAGATCACACGTTCCAGCCTTGATCACCATGGATATCATCAAATCACCTTTCCTTCATGAATGTAGGCTTCATTCCAATGGTAATGGCTTCAAGATAGTTCAAAAGAGCTTTATTCAATCTTCATCAAATCTTCAAGAAGCAAACCATCTTGTCTTCTCATGTAACAGTAATATTTTCATATCCTATATAGTATGTGTACTACTTGCATGAGGAAGAGTTTTGTTATTCCATTGGTGCAAAAAGGAAATAAGTATGAAACATTTGATATTTATGTAACATATTCTGACATATAATCTGGGTGCAACATTTGTGCTTTCTATTTGCAGGATATATTTCTGAAACAAACATTGTGCAGAAAAGATCAACTATGAATTGAACTTGTTTCCTAAATAGGTCAACCCTATACAACAAAGTATGGAAAGACAAAAGGTAAAGAAATACATTCATGGATAGAACAATAATCACTAAACATTTCATAGTAGTCAACAACTAATATTTTGTAGCACTAGGTTTATCACAATAGTAAGGAAACGCTGGAATGGAGAAAGCCAAAAGAAAAAGTCCAACGAAGATGCTTCTAAATATAACTTTGAATGCAATGAACAAGAAACATCCAAGTAATATTACTTCAGTTTTTCATTGTTCATTAAATAATAGTTGAAATACAAAGTTTTCATTTCTCTCTTTGTCATCTTTGATTTTGCTTTCAAACAACCAACAAGAGAACACAATAAGAAAAAGAAAATATACAGACAATGGTGGTCAATGTAGCAACATATCAGGTTTGATATATGTATATATTGTTATTGAAATTTTAATAAACCGATAGATTGTATGTCAATACTCATATTAATATCTGTTTAAATTTTTTTGGCAGAAAAAAAACCATCACAACCACCAATTCATGAATAAAATTCTACAGAGGAAGCCATTATCTGAGTTGGATTTCAGTAAGTTACTATTGTTCTTAAACATTTGTGTTATCTAAATGAAGTTGTTTTATTTGTTCTAACATAATGGAAAATAATTTGCAGATGTGGACAATGAAGTCAACAACTTTGAGAATATTAATTCAACATGTGGAATGAGTGACTGTAAGTGTTTTTTTTGTTGAGCAATAAACAAAATATAACTACAGCTACAACAAAATACAATTCATCAAATTTTTCTTATAAAATGACCATTTGACTTTAATCCAAATGCAGCTATTGAAAATCACATACAAAGTTGTGGAAGTCCACAATTAATATTTGTGAGAGAAACAACAAATACAACTACTCACAAAGCTCAATTTTGAATCCATCAAATACTAACCAAACAATAACATATTCTACAGGTTAGTCAAGTTTAACAAACATATATATTTTTTTCTTATTATATATGTATTATAATGTTCTACTAAAACCTACTTTACAAGGTGGATGTTCTGAAGGCTTAAATTCCTATTATGCTGTTCCTAAGAAGAAGTTTGCTAAATATCCTTTTAAAGTGATTCAATCACTTCAAAAGAAATTCAATTATGATGATCGAAGAAGAAGTTTACAAACAATAAATGAGTCAAGAGGACCAGAACCGAATGATGGTAATTTGGAACTCACTTAGTACCTTTCATGTTGACTTTGTACAAAATGATAGAAATGAATCTAATTATTTTTCTGTTATTGTTAACAGAATGCACATTTACAACAGAACTTTATTCCAAAGCAGAGATCTTTGATAAGTATATAACTTTATATGTTCATAGATGTATCTGTTTTTATATATCTAATTTATTTAATACAATTTTTTCTAGTTCAGAAATTGTCTAGTTTGGACAACCTTGCTTGGAATGTGAATATTGTCAGGTTGAATTATTGTATGAAGAACGAGTAGAAAAAACTAAAACATCAAATAAAGTTGATTTCTCATTGTGTTGCCAAAAGGGAAAAGTTCAACTTCCACTTTTACAACAACCACCTCCTCTTCTTCAAAATTTGCTAAATGGTTATGATGACAGAAGCAAAAGTTTTTATAGAATATAAGAATATACAATAGTATGTTTTCATTCACTTCAATTGGAGGTAAGATAGATACTTCAATGAATAAGGGTTCTGCACCACCTCAATTCATTCTTAATGGACAAAACTACCACCGCATTGGAAGTTTATTGCCACAAGATGGATCGAAACCAAAGTTTGCACAACTTTACATTTACAATACTAAAAATGAAATCAGCAACAAAATGAAGCATTTCAGGTTAGCTAACATCTATTTTATGCTTTTATAAAAAAAATTCATATTTTTTTTAACTTCAGTTTCTTCAATTGTGTTTTAGGTCAAATTCAGATAAATATTTTGTAGATCAATCATTGGTTGCTGACTTTATGAAAATGATTGATGATCACAATGTTCTTGCAAAATCATTTCCAATAGTTAGAGATTTCTCAGCAGAAAATTCAAAATCTGATTTCACACTAAGATTATTTAGAGGCAGATTAAAAGATCCAAGAGTCTACAACACACCTTCATGTGATGAGATAGTTGCATTAATAGTTGGTGATTTTTGTAATCTTGATGTAGGAAGAGATATCATTGTGAAGAAATGTTCTCGTGAATTAACCAGATTGCATGAAACCCACACTGCCTTTATTCCGTTGCAATATCCTCTAATGTTTCCGTTTGGAAAAGATTGTTACCAAGAAGATATTGCAATTAGGGAAACTCATTCAAAAAGTAAAGCAAGGGTCAGGGTTCATATCTCTTTGAGAGAATTTATAGCCTTCAGAATCCAAGAGAGGTCTTTGGAGTTTGGTAACATTGTTAATGTGTGTCAACTGTTCCAATAATTTTTGGTGGACTGCTACACTATGATTGAAGCACAACGTTTGTCTTTTATTAGAGCAAATCAAAAGTTAATATGTTGTGATATTCTTAATGGATTAGAAGAGGCTATTAATAGAGGAGAGACAGATCCATCTTCAATTGGAAGACGTATATTGTTCCCTGCTTCGTTCACTGGTGGTACAAGGTATAGTTTAACAATTGTCAAGATGCTATGGCAATTTGTAAGAAATTTGGATATCCTGATTTGTTCATAACTATAACGTGCAATGTAAATTGGAGTGAAATACGTGATTTTATTTCTCCAAGAGGTTTATTTGCATCCGACAGACCTCACATTGTATGTAGAGTATTCAAAATGAAACTTGATCAAATGATGACAGATTTTTAAAAAAATGACTTCTTCGGAAATACTAGTGCAGGTATGTTCTGTATGTCATTTTATATTTATATTATTTATTTAGTTATTCAATATGCATTAATGTATTTATTATTTTTATTATTTTATACAATCAAGTATGTACACAGTAGAATTTCAAAAAAGAGGATTACCGCACGCTCATATACTTTTGTGGTTAGATGGAAAAAGCAAACTGAAGACTCCAGCTGATATTGATAATGTAATTTCCGTTGAATTTCCTAATCAAGAATTGTACCCAAAATTGCATAAAGTTGTTTCTAATTACATGATACATGGGTCGTGTGGACCTGCACAATTCGATTCACCGTGCATGAAAGAAGGTAGATATTCAAAATATTATCCTAAGAATTTTACAAGTTGTACTACAATTGATGAAGAGGGATATTCGTCATATAGAAGACATGATAATGGGAGTTTTGTAGAAAAAAAATGGAATCCAGATGGAAAATTTCAGTGTGGTTCCTTACAGTCCACCTCTTTTAATAAGGTATCAAGCTCATGTCAATACAGAGTATTGTAATAAGACAAATGCAATCAAGTAGTTGTTCAAGTATGTCAACAAAGGTCCTGACAGAGCTACAGTTAAAATATCTAATGTTGCTGCATATTTGAACAAAGAAACCTTTATTGATGAAATAAAGAGGTATTATGACTGTAGATACCTCTCACCATTCGAAGTCGTTTGGCGAACATTTGCTTTTGATATTCACCATAGGTGGCCTGTTGTTCAAAGATTAACATTCCATCTTGAAGGTGCACAATCAATAGTTTTAAAGATGATGATGATATCAATGTGGTATTCAACAGATGCGAAAATAGTAACACAATGTTTCTAGGTTGGTTTGATGCTAATCGTAAATATACAAAAGCAGAAGATTTGATTTACGGGGAGTGATGAGTCATTATTTTCTTCCATTCCACTAGCCTTTGTGTACCCATTAGACAGTTGATTAGTGCTTAATTGTTCATCATTAGAGTGTTTTTCATCTGTTGGGCTTTATTGGGCCACTATTCCGAATTTGGACTAATTTCACATTATTTGGCCTAACTTTTGTTTTTAATTATTTTTAGGTATTTAGGTGAACCAATTTTGGAGCTTGGACATTAATATTTAGTTGAAGAGACTTTCCACATCATTGCCACATCATTTCCATGTCATTTCCACGTCAGTAAAGTCAATGGGTACACATTTGAGGCCGAGAGTGACATTTTTGTAAATCTGAGTGGCAGAGTGGCAATTTTGTAAATATGAGTGGCAAGGGTGATTTGACCACGAAAATTAGGTCTGCATGAGAAGAGAGCCGCTACTTCATCTTCTCCATTCTCTCCATCTCCATTTTTTTGTGCTCCAAGCTTCCATGGATGCCTCCCCTTGCGGTTTTTCACATTTTTGGGTCATTTTTACCGTTTTTATGCACATTTGACAGCACCCATTGAGGGTTTTGCGTTTTGATTTTGTTTTCTACATTGGGCAGCTCGTTTTGTGATTTCATTGAGTTGGAACAATACCCATTCATGGGGTTTTCGCATTTATATATGATAGCACCGTTTTGCATTCCATTTAAGCTTTGAAATCTCTATTTTTGCTCTTAAATTGCGTTTTCAGATTTCATAAGTTAGGGCTCCCGGTTCTGTTTTTGTGATTCCAGTTTTGGAGTGTTTAATTGCTCATTTCCATGTCTAGCTAAATTCATGTATTGACTCCTTGATGAAAAAATGCAATGAAGCTTTGAGGTTGTGCTTGTTTTGTGAAATCTGCCATGTTTTTGTTCTGAATTCGTGGAATGCATGTGGTGAATCTGTTAATGCTTAATTTACAGAGTAATTGCATACGTTTTGGTTAAGATACGTTCATGCTTAATGTATGTAGGTTGGCTGTCACGAATTTAAGGATGTGTGCATTGCTTAATTGCATAATGAAGCTAGATTGTAATTTTCGCTTAGTGAATTATTATCTAGTGGATTGAGACAAGGCATAGTTGGTGTTAATTTGGTGGCCTATGATAAGTGAATTTGCATTTGAATCAAGGATGTCAATACGGTTTTAATCATTGTAGCATTTAATTTAAACTGTTGATTAGCATTCTGAATCTGTCTGCCAAACCCCCCACCCCTCTGTGTTATTGTTGTGTTCATCTGGAAATTTTGCTTTGAATGAAAATATTGGTCATTGGGAGACGACTTGGTTCACTTTCATATACTATACTTAATATGTTTTAATTTGGTGGGGTACGGCCTCTATCAGGGAGTTCCCAAGTAAATTTGTGTGGATGGCAAAAGAAAAAGAATGGAAGCCAAGGAAGAAAGGTTACAACATTGGTAGCCTTACTTATATTCCACCTGGCTCTAGAGAAATATATTATTTGAGAATATTATTGACTATTCAAAAAGGCTGTGTTGATTATGACAGTATAAGGATAATTGAAGGCCAAATGTTTGAAACATTCTAGGAGGCTTGCTATGCTTTAGGATTATTGGCTAATGATAAGGAATTTATTGATGCAATTAAGGAAGCAAGTGAAATAGCTTTTGGAAATCAACTTAGAAGATTGTTTGCACATTGTTGGGTATGAATACAATATCCAAACCTGATGTAGTTTGGAATTCTACTTGGATTTTGTTTTGTGATGGAATTTTATACCAAAAACGAAAGGACTTAAACTTCCTAGGTATTATATTTTGTTATTATGTTCTTTGTTGTTTTAAGTGTCATTTTATTTGTACTTGCAATCCGATTACAACCATCACTTTGTCCTGATTATAGTATATTTTTTTGTCAATAAGTTACTGAATAGAAATTATTGATATGATTTTCCGTTTGTTGCAGAACTTGAAATGCAAGAAACTGAATTACAGTAAGCTTGTCTTCTTGAAATTGAAAAAATGTTGATGTCAAATGGATGGTCTTTAAAAGATTATCCTTGCCTACCTCAACTAGATATTTCAGATTCATTTCCATTTGAAAACAAATTTATTATTGATGAGCTTCAATAATATAAAGAAGACATGGCTAAACAACACGCAATGCACTTCAGGTCACTCACTGATGAATAAGTGCATGTATATGATGATATAATGAATGCAATACTGTCAAAAGATGGAGGATTCTTCTTTTTATATGGTTATGGTGGTACAGGTAAAACTTTCATGTGGAAGACATTGTCAACTGCAATAAGAAGCAAAGGAATGATTGTTTTAAATGTAGCTTCAAGTGGCATTGCTTCGTTACTTCTTCCTGGTGGTAAAACTGCACATTCTAGTTTTTGCATCCCACTACTAATTAATGACGAATCAACATGCAACATTGCTCAAGGTAGTCTACGTGCTAAGCTTTTAATGGCAACTAGTTTGATCATATGGGATGAAGCACCTATGATGAACAGAATGTGTTTCGAAGTATTTGATAGAACTTTGAGAGATATAATGGAAATTGTTGATGAGTGCAACAATTGCAAACCATTTGGTGGTAAAGTGGTTGTCTTGGGAGGTGATTTTAGACAAATTCTACCTGTCATAAAGAAGGCATCCAGGTATGATATCATAAAATCTTCAATACACTATTATGACTTATGACAATATTGTAAAGTGTTAAAGCTATCAAAAAATATGAGATTAAATACCACCCAAAATAGACAGACAGCAGAGGAGATAAAAGATTTTGGTGATTGGATCTTGAAAATTGGAGATGGAGAGATGGATTTAATGAAAATGGTGAAAGCATGGTTGAAATTCTAGAACAATTATTGATTCAAAATACATATTCACCTTTGATGTCTTTGGTTCAATTTGTGTACCCTGATTTTCTTTTACATATGAGGAAATCCTGGATATTTTGATGATCGAGCCATACTTTACCCAACAAATGATTGTGTAGAGGAAGTTAATAATTTCATGCTATCTTTACTAAGTGGTGAGGAAATAACATATCTAAGCTCAGATACACCTTGCCAATCTGATCAAGATGAATAAATGCAATTTGAATGGTTTATATGTGAATTTTTAAATGAAATCAAATGTTTAGGTATTTCGAATCACAAATTAAAGTTGAAAACAGGAGTACCAATCATGTTTCTTAGAAATATTGATCAAGCCAAAGGTCTATGCAATGGAACAAGATTGCAAGTCAATCATTTAGGAAAAAATGTCATCTCTGCAACTGTTATTACAGGGAAAAACGTTGGTGATAAAATTTTTATCCCAAGAATGGACTTAGTTCCCTCAGATTCAGGTTTGCCATTTAAATTCCAGAGAAGAGAGTTCCTATGGCACTTTGCTTTGCAATGACCATCAATAAAAGTCAAGGTCAATCTCTCTCTAGAGTTGGACTTTATCTCCCACGTCTAGTTTTCACACATGGACTATATGTAGCTATTTCTAAAGTAAAAACTAAAAAAGGACTCAGAATACTTATTCTAGATGAAGATGGAAATATCACAAACACAACTAAAAATGTTGTGTACAAGGAGATTTTCGAAACTCTTTAACAAAGACAAAACTATAGGTATGTCTGGATTTATTTCACACTATTATTCTAATTTATTGAATTGTTCAAAGGTAATGTTGTTGATTAACTTAATTTTTACTAAATGCAGGTCAGGTTGTAGCAAAGTTGCTGATTTCCATCTTCTAATTACATATTAACAATGATGAAATTCATGAAATGGTACATGTTATATGTTTATATAAATATTGTGGTCTTTTAAAGTTCATTATATTTCAATCACTAAGAAAGTTGTGTATTTGAATCATTATATTTCATTATAAAGTGCTCATTTGTATCAGTCAATTTTTGGGTTTTGCAAATAAAAAGAAGCAACGTTTCAAGTTCCATTTTCATGCAATTATTTGAAAACAGGTTAATCTTGATGATGAAACAACAACACAATGAAATCATTCTTCAACAACAACAATTGATTCTGCAGCAACAATAACAAATGAAGGTAATTCTAAAATTTAATTCAAAACTCAGACATGTATATAAGTACATAATTTGGAACATTTGTAAACTGAAGAAAGACTTCTGTCAAAATGGAATTCTTCGAAGAAAGATGGTTCTACAAAATTTTGGTAAGTTTGTAAGTTTGTAACATCTTATTGCACAAATGTAGTTTGAAATCAAGAAGAACAAAGAGATGTAATTTGGTCAAAGTACCATATGTATGTTTTTTATTAGGTTCTTACTTGATTACTTAACATAGATGACATTTTCTTCTTTCATTCATACAATTGACAATTTATTAAAGATATGATATTTTAATCATATATATTATTGAATAGCAGTTATTGTTCATTGCAATTACCCAAAAAATTACATTTAAAATCTGTCGTAAAAACATATTATAGTTAAATAACCTTGTGCATTGCACGGGTAGAAAAACTAGTTGCCCAACAAAAAGGAACATGATTTTGAACCCTAAAGGAGAGGTTGAAAGTGAACATTCTTCTCTCCCCATCAACAACAAAACTTGCTCCCTCATAATTGATAGTGGAAGTTGTGTCAATGTGGCTAGCACAAGGGTTGTGGACAAGCTTGGCTTGAAAACCATCCCTCATGCGAAGCCCTATAAGCTATCTTGGCTTAGTGAGGATGGTGAGATCAAAGTTGACAAACAAGTCCTTATTAACTTCTCCATTGAAAATTACAAGGATGAGGTGTTATATGACTTAGTGCCTATGAAAGCAACTCACATCTTACTAATTTGAGTATAGATATATTCCTACTTTTACTTTCATCATATTTTAATTGTAATTTTATTTTTTTAATTTTATTTTATTTTTTTCTTTTATTTAATTTTATCTTGTTCCTTTTTTAATTTAATTTTATCTTTATTTAATTTTATTTTTTATTTTAATGTAATTTTAATATTTTGTTTTGTTTGATTTTTTTTCATAAAAAAAATATATTCATATATAAAAAAAAATGAAAATGATAAAACTGAAAAAGAAAGGGGAATGAAAGTCCAACGGTTATGTGTCTGGTTATCCAAAGTCAACTCTTTCATTTTATCCTTTTACCCAGTTTTGGTTATGAGCATGAAACAAGAAATCTTAAGTGTTAGCATATCATAGCAACTGTGGCAGTCATAGGAGCAGGCCTAGCAACAGTGGTAGGGTGGCCAAAGGATAACCTGTCTCATGCTTTTTTATAATAGAAAAAATTCAAACAATCTCATAGCCAGGAGGAGAGTCAGTTTGAAAAAGGGGGGGGGGCCCTTCATAGCCAGGAGGAGAAGAAAAAAGGAGGGGACTGAATCTCTTGAGCTCTGAATTTTCTTGGCTCCCAGCAACAATCTCGGACCAACTGAAAGGAAGAACTGGAACAAGAGGAGAGTCCATTAATCACCCCTCCACCAACACAAAGAGACTAAGAGGTAAGCACCACCGTTCAATTATTGGTTGTTTGGATGAACGTCAAAGTGAAGTTATTTGTTGCTTGAATGAATATAATTTGTGTTATGTTGGATTTGTTATGTTTTACTGGTTTGAGATGTTGTCGTCCTCATTATTATTTGCTCATACTCACATTCCATTAACCCCAATCATTCAACCTCAAACGCCAACCACGAGTTAACTAATACAACTTCACTTTCTCCATTCTTCTTCTTCTTCGATAAAACAGTCCAAACATTGAATCATCAGCTCCACTTTCACCTCTACCACTAAACTGATAACCACCTAGACCTTGAACCTGAAAGAAAAAAAAAAAGAAAATACAGAGAAATAGAGTCCAGACACTGCAACCTTCATCACCCAATCACGTACCATTCCACCACCTCACCCCCAATCTCTCTTGTCGTCATCAGTATCACGCCCTCACCTCCACCCTCTCCAACCTTATCATCTCTCAATCTTTCATTCCCATTAACAAAACTACCCATATCCTCCGTTTCGATCACAATACACACTCCCAACTGTAATCTTTTTCGTTCATTTTCATCGCTCACCTGCATAAAACCAAAATAAAAAATAGAAAACAGAACAACAATAGGAAAAACAATCGTTGTCGCGTCGGCCGAAGTTTTGATTTCCATGATGCTCACGGACCCAGTCTCGGTGGCTGGCGTGGTGGTAGGGAGTCGCAAGACCTAGAACGTTTCTCTCGTGCGGAAGAAGAGAATCAAGGTTTGGAGACGAATGCGCGCCAGTGTGGACGCCGACGACGACTGGAATCGTTGACGTATTCCTCGGTAGGTAGGGCCGCGCAGCCGTGAGTGGGATCGGCGCCGTCGTGCGTCACGCGAGCAAGAAGACGCCGTTGGAGGAAAAGGAAGAAAGAGATGTGTTGCCAGTGAGTGGTGGTCGGCGTCGTCGTTAGCGTCCCTGGCCCGTCAGAATGGCTGCAGCGTTGATGATGGTTATGGATGGTGTTGGGTTCGTGCGTGAGAGGGAAATAGGAAACCCTTATGGTCTCCCTTTTGAGACGAAAGGGGTTAGGGTTGCCACACCCTTTTCATGTATTAGATCAGCCCATTTCTACTCGTTGCACCTCCATCTTTATTCTTCGCACCCCTCCATTACCATATGCAACCCATTTACCTTATCTACCTCCATATGTCATGTTATGTTTCTTCCTTTCTTTTCTTTGTGCACCCCTACTCTTATCCCTGCACCTCCCATATACTCTCTACACCCCTAAGTTTACTAACTCCAACACTCACTTGTGTTTTACTCCTATTTTGGGTTTGTTCTATAATTTACTCGTCGCACCACCACCTTTAATAAACACACCTCATTTACTTTATGTACCTCTCACTAATTACTCATGCACTCATATTCTATTTTTCACTTTTATCCATCTTAAATAATTTTATCCTTTTATTTATTTATTTTTTTTTTGAAAAAACAAAAAATATTTGAAAATTATCAAAAATTGCAAAAAATAGAAAAATAAAAAAATAAAAATGTTCTCTTTCACTTCATTGTGTCTGTCCGGTCGCTCGTACCATGTGACACTTACTTTCTAAAAAATATCAAAAATAGTTTTCTTTCTCTTTTAGTGGCTGTCCGACCGGTCGCGTCGTGTGACACGTATTTCAAGTACTTCAAAAATTCCAAAAAAATATAAAATTTTCAAAATATAAAAACATTAACATTTTCAAACAAATATCTTTTTAAGAACTACATGATCTTTGATTCTCCACCATGAGATACGTAGGGGCAAGGCAAGTCCTTGTTAGGTTCACTTCCAAAAAAATCAAATCATTTTCTCAAATGCTTTCTAAATATCTTTTAAAGAACTACCTAACCCTGATTTCTCATTTTGAATGAGAATACGTAGCACCAAGGTCAATCCTTGTCGGGCCCAAAAAATTAAAATATATTTTTGTTTCTTTTTAGCATTATTGTCTTATTCTTTTTGGGGCAAATTAATATTTTGAAAACCACATCGATTTTGCATTTTTAATTAAAGGTACCGCCCTTGGGCGGGCGTTGTAGGGTGCTAACACCTTCTGTACGCGTAACCGACTTCCGAATTCAAAATCTGGTTTTTTGCAGACATGTCTTATCCTTACGGTTTTCCATAGTTTTCCAGAATAACTATGGTGGCGACTCCAAATCTCTTTTTTAAACCCGTTTTCTTTTTTTTGGTTCGTCATCCCGTCGCGATCTTGGTTGCGACAGATGGCGACTCCACTGGGGACGCTAGAGAGTCAAACCATTTAATTACATATGCAAACTTGATGTGATTTTCCTAATGTTTTCTTTCCCGCTTTCTTTCATTTGTGTATTCTTGTCTTTATATGTGTTTGTATATATTTTCCTTTTGGATTAATTATATGTGAATTACTTTGCTTATTTTGTTATATTTTTTGGAATTGCTCTATTTGCCTGGGAAGTTTTCTGGCTATTTTGCAGGTGGGGGTTTGGGTATGCATCATCCTCCCTTCACACACACATTGTACATATCATGAGTGGGGCCCTATACCCGAGTCTGTCTAACTTAGAATTATAGGAGATTGTGTAGCAGTGCCACAGTGGATGAACTTCCCAAGTGGTCATTGCGAGAACCCCAACTAGAGTTTTCTTGCTTCCTTGGTACTCTCACTCCTTTTTGTATACCAACTATTGTGGGGAATATCATGAAGTGGGCCATAGCTCTAGTGACCATTGTTCCTTAAATTTAGGAAACCACCCTAGTGAGCGCATGTACTTCACCTCAGACCTTAAGCACCAAACCTTTCCTAAGGCACAAAAGGAGATTGCTTGCTCTAATCCTCACCTTTTCGTGTGCATAATATACATGTGAATAAGTGCATGTTGAGGTACAATTATGCATCTCATTATTTTAATAGCATATCATGCATAACATTTTTATATCATATATCACATCTCATGAAAATAAGCGCCTCTTGAGGCGTAAACATGCATTTTATTTTGTCACTTAATTGCATATCATGTGATGAAGGATTATCTTGTTCCTTTTTAAGATTATTGAATATGGTGTGAGTTGATTAAGAAAGCTAAGTGAAATCCCCACTTGACATTAAGAAAGCAAGCTATCTAGATGTGAAGGTTCCTTTCACAAAGCTCAAGAGAAGAAGATGATGGATTGATTCAAAACAAAAAGGAAATTGAAATCACATAAACCATAGAAAACCAAGAATAATTAAAGGAAAAAGAAAACATAAAATGGAAAGGAAAGAAATGGTAAAAATGTGAGAAGCACGCCACTACAAGGCTAGGCTAGAAGCCATGACAACCTTGAAGATGAGTGGATGTGTGCCGCCACTTGCTATGCAAGAT
>Ga0214543_1009126_pt1 | contig 15686 bp, 9 predicted proteins | sample CNSS2metaG_FD_160094 | JGI IMG/M metagenome (GOLD analysis project Ga0214543, IMG submission 160094) | Root nodule microbial communities from cowpea collected in UCLA plant growth center, Los Angeles, California, USA - CNSS2 | ecosystem: Host-associated > Plants > Roots > Nodule | place: USA... | reverse complement strand
ATTCTGACTCTATTGTTCTGCCTCTCTCTTTATTTTATAGCCTCCTCTCCACTAGGTTTAAGTGAGACATGGGCTTCTCAAATTTTGGGCCTTTTCTCCACATAGGAAGGGAGCCCAATACCCAACATTTATAACGTATATTTGAAGATAAATCATATTAATATAAATATGATGTAATATTATATTCAACAAATTATAATTTATTAATTTAAAAAAATATTGAGAGACGAGTAGCTAAAATTGTTTCTTAAATGAATTTGTGGCAGTGGGTCAAATTGGAACATTCTATATTATTGCTTCCAATGTACACGGAATCTATTTTCTTAGATTCCAATTCATCAAATTCTCTCTTGTCCGAAAATACTTTATAGTGATATTTTATGCCGATTTAATTTAATCTGATATTAGATATTCCTGTCTTAAAACAATGATGCACTATTTTAAATTCTAATACAATATTTTTAACTATATTTTACATAACATATGCTGTATTGGCTTATCCCATAAATATAACGAAATTAGAATCTATTTACATCTCAGAATTTTTTTCTCTATTTGATTTAAATTTATAATCTCTCGTGTAAATGATTTCAGTCCTGTCTTGAAATGATTTATATTTACACTAAGTGTTTAGTTGACAAGGACAATCTAACTTAACATAGTCACATCTATCATGGCCATTATTATGTAATTGCCCAATTTAATTTTAATCTGTGTTCACATATATCCAAATTTGATTTCAGTCTCTTGAAATACCTTTGGTTGGTTAAAGTTTTTATTGTTTTAAAAGCGAATGATTTGAATATTTACTGTTAATAGACTTCAATTATTAGATAACCACTTTATTTATTGTATGCCAACTTACCATTACTAATTGGCTAATTAATTATAATCCAAACTCTCACATCACACTTGGGGCCTAATTAATTTTCTCGATTCTTCAGGACTCCTCCAATACCTAAAATGATAATGTAAATAATAGTAGGTAAATAGTTTCTTCATCTCAAGTGTAACTTGTAATTTTTTCATAGTTTCTGCCATTATTTAATTTTACTGTGACAAAAATAAATTGGGTTAACATTATATTTTTAAATTAAATATAATTTCAATGTTTAACATATGTAAAGTTATTTGAATTTATTCTCTACCCATTATAAGGAAGTGTGAATCAATCTTTTATTTTTCTACACATGTATTGCACATTTTTTTCATCGATAACAGTATTGATCCCTAATTTTTCTCTTGAAAGACAAAACACTAGAAGCTGTAAATCCAGTAACAAAATTGAAAAACGAAAATTAGCTGTCCCTATTAAAATTCGATCCTAAATTGACGAAGGAGACGAGAGAAAGAGCAAATATAAGATATTATTTTTAACTGTGGATTTAAATTCATTTTAACTCAAACCAATAATTAAAATATTTTTAAATACTAAAACCAAATCTCAATGGAATTTAGTTAAAAAAACTAAAAGAAGTCTATCAAAGTCAAATGTTAGTTAAAACATTATTATTTTTATTTGTCAAGTAATTAAATTAAACAATATACGTACTTAAACATAACTTATAATAATTCATAACATAATTTATTATAATAAACTTTATATAATAATCATATTAATAAATTTTATATAATGACAATATTTCACTTTACAGTAAAATTATAGATTTAAAAAATTAAAAGTACATTTGTAAGGTTTAGATTTTGTCTCTCATAAATTAGAACTGGTGAGTGTTCATAAAATCCAACCTCTTGTAAACTTTTGTCCGAATAGAGTAATATAAGTTTAATCGAGAAAGTTTTGAATGCTTTTGAATTATAATTATTATCATTTGAAACGATTGGATGAAAAAATGTTTATATTCTTAATCCAAATTAGTAAAATTACACATTAGCTAAACATACTCAAATATCTTATGAAACAAGTTTCTAAATTATTATTTATTCGATTTGATATATCTATCAATAAAATGATAATTTTTTTATTTAATTTAGTTTAACTTGTTATTTTAATATAATGTACATATTAAAACCACAAATATCATTTTTAATAACCAAAATTCAATTATTAATTATTTAAATTAATTTCAAAATGGATTTATTTTTAAAACCACATTTCCAATTTTTTATATATTTCCTTGTCAATATTAATTTTTAAAACGGTTTAGTAATTTTTTTCTGTAATATTTTTATATATTTTAGAAAAGAACATGACTTTTTAATATATATTTCAAAAAATATATATTTTTAAATGTAATAGGATGTATAATATTATTTTTATTTGTTTTTTAATTTTATATTTTTTCTTTCTCAAGTCAAGTGTTTTTTAAAAAAATTCTGATTCTGCTGACTTACTTATTGTTTTTTCACTTATCTCAACTTTTCTGTCAAAAAAAAATTACGAGAACTTTTAATTTGATTATTTATATATATTATATAGAAGAAAAATTGTCTAATTCTGTTCCTATCCAATCTCAATGGATAGTGTATGTAGATTTTAGCAGTGAGAGGGCAGGTTGGTTCAGCAATGATGCCAACAAAGTGAGGAGATGCAGGAATACAGAGAACCACAATAATTTGCATTGACGTCAAAAGTTCACTTAATTCAGACCTTTGATGTTACATTACATCCTCAACTTTTGTAATCTCAATGGAGACTCATGTCGTATAACATGTGTTGTCAATTCCATTTTTGCAAAAAAAAAATAATAATAATAATAATTAAAATGAGAATATTAGAATTTGGTAATTTGGACATGAGATCTCATATTTAATGTACACAAGAAAAAACAATAATAAATACAAACTCGTTTTAAGATTTTGATAATGAGATATAATTAAGTCCCTTATATAAATTATTTATGACTGAAATCCTTTTAATTATTGTATGGTTTCTTCTCAATTTGTTCATTCAAAGAATATAACAACATTTATAAGCACTCTTGACTTGTTCCATCTTTAATTGGAATTTAATTATTGAAAAATTAACTTGCTGTTGTGTTTTTGTTTAAACATGTATATATATATTTATTGGAGTGATGTACTATTAAACAAAGTTAAGTATTTCTTTTACAAAATTAATATAATGTTACTATGTTATTGTGCAATTGGATAAACTAAATAAAAAATCAATGCATATAAGTAAATTGTGCTTTAGGAAAAAAAAATTATTATTTATATTTATTAGTTTCATAACTCTACATAAACACTTAAATGATTTGAAGAGGCTTGACTAAACATAGATCAAATTATATTTCTTTTTGCAAAATCTTCATACAAATACTTATCCAACATCAGAGTTTAGGGATTGATGTATATTACACCATTCAGTCGTCACTACAACTAACCGTTCCAACACTCAAATTGAGAACTCTCATGTGATCAATCATAAAAATGTTTAAATAGGTACACTAAAACATGAGTTCATCCTATTGAAAACATTGTTAGTGTCGAGCACACCGGTTGAGAAGTCAACAAAGAAGCACAATTAAGGATGTAATCTATGATTTACCTCCATAAGCAATGTTTATGATGTCATCATTAGATCACAATTAGGCCTGACAAAAGGTAAAAACTCATTATTGACACTATAAATATAAGATATAAGTAAGGTAGTTGATATTATATGATCTGCATTTATTGAGACTGCTTAAGTGAACACTTACTTAAACATATGAGTATTTTCTACATGTGTTTCGATGACCCGATAACCTTGTGGAAACCAAATGGTAGAGAACGAACAAGAGACAACAATTAAGGAGAATTTTAGATAATCACATAATCAAAGTGATATTTGATCCAACAAAAACACAAATAATAAAAGTTACCTGTGATTTTATATTAACAACAATATTATCTTTATATTAATCATTATAAATAATAGCAACTATATCATACCTAAATTAAAGGAAATATTATATTACATATACTCAGTTAAAAAGTATAAAACTTTTAAATATTCAGTAAAAAAATTAATTGAACATTAATTAAAAATACGCAAATTTAATAGAGACACAAAACTTAATTAAGTTTTCTATAAATATATTTGTTCATTAAGGTGTATTTAGCCTCATCTTAGTTTATAATTATTTTTATTAATCTTTTCTTGTCTTATTATCATTGTTTGTTTGAATATTCTATCTCATCTTATTTAATTATTTTATATTGTTTAACTAATATATATTATTGCATGTACTTCTTCATTTTAATATTCATTGTTTTTTATTTGGTAAATAAATATAATTATACTTATATTTAAAAATATAATACTTATTAAACTTAAACTTCTCATTATAATTTTCTACGAAAATGATTATTAATATTTAAACTTTTACAGACAAATTTATTTATTTATTTCAATATTTATTGATTGTGATAATAACTTATCGTTAGAGTTATTATTATTAAAATAAAAATTTGATGAAATTGTAAGTAAAAGTTTGACTCAATATTCAAATTAATAAATAATAACTTTTAAATAAATAAAAATTAGTTTATTCAACAAATCGTTACAGAATTAATTCAACATTTTAATTAAGAATATATATTATTTTTATTATTTATAATATTTGTTTTCATTTTATTTTTTTATTTTTTGTGTAAAATAAAATATCAATTTAAATATGTTAATATACGAAATTATCTTAGCAAACCTTATGGATACTGATTGAAATTCAGTCATAGTCACAAACTCTATTATATCTAAAAGAAAATGATTATTAACCTTGACTTTTTATTCCTCCATATATATTCCTATCACCTTGAAAATGTCAATATTTTCTCTATCTCATACCACTCATACAAGTTACAACCATTTAATAAACATGTTCATACAGACTTTGTAAATATAATAATACTATTAAAAAAAGAAAAATTATGAATAAATAAACTCGTTCTTTTTTCTTACCTAATAAATATATACTTTTATATTATATATTAAATTACAAAAGAAAAAAATATTGAATTTTAAAAAAATATATTATTTTAGATTGAAACACATATTAGTAATAGTTATTGAAAAAGAAAAAAAGAAGAAGCTCAAACATAAAAGATAATTGTCGAAGATTTATTCCCACAATGGAATACAAACAGAGTAAATTAAAGTTTTCTTACACAGTAATTTTTTATAATGGAATAAGTTTACATATATAGAATTTCTATATAATATTATAATAGAAAGAACATGTACATGACTCCCGACTTCTTTTTTTTAAAATATAAATTATATATGTTTATATTTATATATTTTATATTATATATTAAAATAAAACTCAAAGCTTTTTAGGACCATTTATTTTAAATCATGATTTTTTTTAGAAATCATTATTCTCTCGTTTATCTTTTTCTAAACTATCACAAAAGTAAATCACTGTACACTTTGTAAACAACTAAAACCCGTGTGGTGTTATATTCGCTCAAAACTCACGCGGGCTACACTAATATTTTTGTCCATATTTACAAAATCACAATTTTATGGCTCAATTATTAATTTATATTTTCTTAACTTTAAAAAATGGAGATTTTAAGCACTATATACGTTTAATTCAGCTGTTACCAAATCTCGTTCAAATAATTTGGAGTAGAGAATGTCTAAATGTCCGCATCTTTTGTTTTTTATTTGGCAAAGGCAAGTATCTTCAATCATTTTTAAATTTAATTAGGAATTTAGAAACCCAAAAGATTAGGCTTTGTTTGATTTAAGGATTGAAAAATATGGTAATAGGAGAGAATAAATAATTGAAGATAGATATTAATTTTAATGAATGAATATGCCACAAAAAAAGAAGATGAGAAAGATAACTTTCCGCTGTTATATTAAAAATATAATCGATAATTTGTTCACTTTTTAAAATCAATATCATTACTTTAATTTTTTTATTATATATTAATATAAGTTACATACGTAAGACTCTAAAAAATGACATTTAAAAAGTGATAGTGGTTTAAAATAGTGAGACTCGATTATTTTAATATTAAAAGGTTTTAGTATAAATAGAATTGTTATAAATGAGTTTCATTATTTTAAAACACATCATCTCTCTAGAAACCATTTTTCTAGAGTTCTCTGACTTCTCTCTAGAGGTTCTATCTCTTTGGTCGTCTGATTGAAGAACCGAGACCATAGGATTGATCCTCTCGGCGAACTCTTCAAATTGGACCGATCAATTTCTCCGTTCGCGTAAGTTGAGTTTCCGCTCTCTTTTTAGTCTTTTCTATTTTTTGTTGCATGCGAGCTCTTTTCCACTTGCATGTGACGTTTTAATCATCAGTATGAGTCTTTGTTGATCAGTTATCATAATGGTAGGTCCTGATCATTCTTGTGATGTTTCTATGTGTAGATAGAGCATCCTGTGGAGTTAGATGCGTTTTGGTGTTTTTAAGCAGTTTGGATCTGCAGAGTCGCTTTGTCAAGTAAGGGAAGTTGATAATTGGATTTAATTAGAGGATACAATGAATATAATGTTTGTAATTAGAATTGATTGTTTGAAGTATGATGGAATGTGAATTGTTTGATGTTTGGTATAAGTGAAATTGTGATTGCATTGTGTGAATTGAGGTTGAATTGGAAAATGAACACTTGAATCATGGCTCTAATTGGTATCATCTCACTTTGCTTAAAAACCATTTTGAAAACTAGACAACACTGCCATGGAGGTGCCAATTTGGGTCATGAAATCAAGTGAAACATCTCCCAATGAAAACCAGAATATGTGTTGTTTTCTGGTGTGAGGCTGAGCCTCCGAATTCAAGGATGAGCCTTGAAAAATGCGAGAGGATCAGCGCTGAGCGCCAGCCCAGCTGTGCCTAGCGCTGAAAAATGCGAGAAGAATGAGGCTGAGCGCCAGCCCAGCGGTGCCTGGCACTGAAAAATGCGAGAAGAATGAGGCTGAGCGCCAACCGAGCGGTGCCCCAACGCTGGGACCCCTGCAGGTCTAGAACGAGATTTTAATGCTGAGGCTGAGCGTTGGAATCTGAGACTGAGCGCTGGCTGCCAGATTTCATGTGTTTGCTATTTTGATGTGTTTCATTGCATTAACTTATCTGAAATGAATCTTTTTGACTGTCTTGGTATGCTTTGAGTGAGATTGGGTGAATATGGACCTATAGTATGTGAATTATGGAGGAATTTCATGGAGAAATTCTAAGTGTGGATGAGGTAGGGTATACAAAGACATAAGGACTCATTTTTGGTTAGTATCCTGACGCTCCAATAACCATTAAGGCTCATATAGAGTATAATGAGTTATGTCGTGAGGAGTAGCAGGAGGTCTTAGCCACTGGACTCGATCAAGTCTTTGGCGCGAAGGAGACTTACCTGGTGTGATGATTGGGTGATAACCCCTTGAGGCCAAACTCTGCAGAGTTTGGGAATCATACACAGTGCAAGCCACCAAGAAGTCCGATGTTAATTGCATATATCCGGATGATTGAGTCTAGAGTTGAATGGCGTGTGAGTATTGGAATGTTCATGTGTGAATTTGTGATAATTGATTGTTATTATGTTGTTACTCTAATGTAACTTTCTTTAAATCATTATTAGCTTACCCTTGCTTTCTGTGTTTCTGTCTCGTGTTGTATGCTTTCCTTTTGCGATGATCACCTTTTCGGTGGGAGCAGATGTGATTGCAGTGTCAATGACACTTCTGGAGAATGAGGATCCATCGTTTTAGGTTATGGAGGAGCTTTCCAGTAGGAGCTTTAGTAGGGGTCAGTTTAAACATAAAGTTTACTAGTTTAGTTTAAGTGTATAATTGATATATTTTTATAGTCATATCTTTTGTAAGACTGTATTAATATATTGTGTACACTGGATTATCTGGTTTGGAACTATGATGAAACTTCCTATTCTTTTTGTTAGTTTCAACCTGCTAAAATTGGGATGTCACAATATTAAAATTGCTAATATTTTTTTTGACAGCTAATTGGTAAATAACTATTTATTAATTGTAAAACTAAATTAAATAAAACATATAAATAATAGGGGCAAATAAGTAATCTTATTTTTATGTATTCTTTTATAGGAAAAGGAAGGTTCGCGGCAACCAATATGACACAACAAACAAAACGTAAGCACTTTACTATCTTCTAATTTTCTAAAAGTGAAGAAACAGAATTTAATAATAACTCATTTTGTGTACCGAAAATGATCGGAAAAATGAATTCTCATCGCTTAAGATAGGAGAGAAGAAAAAAAAAGACGGACAAAAAGCGGGAACTATAATGAATAAGTAATCAATTATTATATTATTATAAGAAAGACTTTATCATAGATATATAGTTTATTTTTTTTGTTAACTTTTTAGGAAATATTTTATTTTACGTTTTTAATTCACAAAATATGCGCCACGATAGTTAAAGCTATTGTAATGAATATCCATTTAAAGCGATTAAGGTAATTATGATAACGAAATATGTTTTTTATTAATGTAATTAAATTGATCTATATTAAGACAATTAGATCACTTTCATGATTAAAGATACCTTTCTCTTTTTTATTTATTTATTTGATAATCACTTCCCTCGTTGATTAAGTAGTGGTGGAAAGTCTTCACGTGGAAGAGGGAATTGTACTCTATGGAAACATTCAAATGGTGAAGTCAAGAGATAGTTTAATAAAACTACAAGAATAATAAGGCTCTTTATTGGTGACATGTGCTAAAGAGAATTCATGATCCTAGTTTAGAGGATATATACAAGGAAGAAGAAATGGTTACATCCCTTATATATTATTATCTTCCCTCAATTTCTTATGTGTCTTCATTATTTGGACTTGATTTTGAAGTAGTCCAAGATGCATTAGGTTTGATACTTGATTTCGGTCATGTTTTCAAGAAAAAAATTCACAAATTTTATCAAACTCACATCTTACCTTTTGGGTTTCAACCAATGGTAGTGACTTGAAAGCCCTTTATCTCTACTTAATGAACTACTTGGATTAAATATATTTTAACCACCACTTCTTAAAATGAATATTTTTCTATCACCTGTTTATTTAATTCAAAACAAAAATAGAAAGCGTAATAACTTCTTTATTTATTCATTATTGAAAATACATATTCGATCTAAAATAAGAGAATAATTTGAGATTTTGTAGCCGTGCATGTATTGTGTGATGGTGCAAAGGTCTAGAATTTTCAGAGCAGTTAATAGTTAGTTTTTGTTTTTGACAAGTGGTTTTGTTTCGTAGTTGCTTTAAAATGTTAATAATTGTTAATAATTGAGGAGAGACAAATATAGTAAATAAAAAGAAGGAGAAGGGCAACACAGTAACATCAAATCCGAATCATCCTCTTCTTTATCTCCGCACGCACTTATTCCGCATCTGTTCTTCCCTTCCGCTCACACATTTTATCAAATTCCCCGCAGCATCTCATTCTCCCCACATTTTCTCCACAAGGGAAAATATATCTTAATAACAATAATAATAAAAAGGGAACCACGCTTTTGCAATCCGCGAAACGCGATCGTCCCGGCGCAATTTGAAATTAGGGTTAGGGTTTTCATCGTCTTCGCCCGAAAAAGGAAGGGGGAAGAAGGAAGAAGGACACCAACAACCGTTCCTTTATGATACAAAAGCTGTCTCAGATCATCTTCTTCATCATCGCGGTATTAATCTTGGTGGCGCAATCCTCTGCGGCGTTCCACGGTAGCAAAAACACCATCATGAAGGTCCACCCTGTTCCGCGAAAACGCAACATCTCAATCCAATTCGGCGTCGACGGGGGGAACCCCATGTCGGAGGCGCAGGCGCTGTTGGGGATCGCCGGCAAAAAGCTCCGGAGACTCCCGCACGTTTTCAGCTGCGTCCTGGAGCTCCCGTTCCGCTCCGACGCCGACGTGGTGGTGGAGGAGGCTCCTGACTGCTTCCGCTTTGTGGCGGAGACCGACGGTATCGTCGACGTGAGGGCGCACACGGTGGAAATCCACCCCGGGGTGACGAAGATCGTGGTGAGGGACGGAGGCTCGGTGGAGTTTTCGCTCGACCAGCTCGAACTCGATATGTGGAGGTTCCGGTTACCGGAATCGACGCGACCGGAGCTCGCGAGCGCGGTGTTTGTCGACGGCGAGCTCATCGTGACGGTGCCGAAGGGGCACGGAGAGGAAGACGGGGATGGTGATAGAGGTATGGGTGGTGGTAGACTTGTGCTTGTACAGTGATGAATGAGTGAGTGAGTGAGGTAATGAATGATTCTTTTGTTAACTTCTTGTTGCCCTCCAAACATGGCCATATTAGTATGTTGGTTAGATTTCAGGTTGTTGTTGGACCTAGTTTCTCTGTGAATTTTATTGTTGCTATTGTTGAATCAGGAACAAAAATGTTCTATCTGGAGAATGGTTTATTCATGGCAATGGCAATTTTCGTAAATAGGTGTAACCGTGTTCCTTTGCTCTTTTATTTTCTCGGTAGACATCATGCAGATAACTCTGGTCATGAAATTGGTTAACTTTGTATGTGGCAGTTCTATTATCAATTTTTTGTTGGCTTGAGGTGGGAAAAATTTTAGGGAGGAATTGTCTTGATGAGTTTGGATCGTGAATGATGAGTGAAAGATGGAGAGTGACATTAGATCTCACAATAAGAGAAAAATAGACATGAATTCAGTCTCTTAATCATGTGGATTATCCACAAAGGATATTTTTTGGTGTTACTCTTTTTGATTAAGGGATTAGATTAATTTCAACCCAATCTTATTAGGAAAAAAAGTTAACTTTTACACAATTTTAGCATAATTTTGAAAATTAATGTTTGAAAGGGAGGGGGAAGCAGAAAAAAGACGAGAGAGGAGATTATTTTTGTTTTCTTAATCGCAAATTTTTTTGTTCAACTATTGCATGTTAAACAGTTTATTGACTTCAAAAGTATTTGAACATACGGAAAGGGATCTGGATTCTGCAACTTTGATATTTTTTATGTGGGGGTTGTGTAAAAGAAAAGCGTGGTTGATGTGACAAGTGGTTGAGAGAAATAAAGGGTGATTTTCAAGTAGGATGAAGAAAGAGTTCATGGTTATTTTACATAAGAAGAAAATGAGAGATGAGAGAATCCGGAAGGGAATAGGCTAACAGAAATTGACAGAATGCTAAAGAGAAGATGGATTGAGAGGAAGTCCTAGAATCATTGGAACTGGGTTTATTGAAAATGGTGGATGGTCTTGTTTGGTAATTTTTGTATCAACTGAGCGGTTGGAAATAATGTAATAATTTTTGAACTTTTGCTACTTGTATGATTTTCTACTATTAGTTTATTTCTATTTTGGTCCTTTGGACTGGATTGCTTGAATGGGGGGTGATATGCGTCTTTATCTTCTTTTCATTGCATTCAAGCCACATGATAAAATGTCTGCATCTCTAAAGTTTCATATTTTGCCGTCATGGGATTATAGGATGTTTGGCAGGACTTTTCTTTTTCTCATGGAAGGGATCTCATTGTAATGTATAGTGGTTTTATTTGATGAAAAGACTCGGGTAGAGGCATTTGTTTAGTGTGTGACCTGGAATCTTTTCCGAAATATTCTTTTAATGACCTCTTTGTCAATATTCTCAAAATGTTGTGGAAATGAATGAACTTCTAATTCTTAGGTATTATGTTCTATTGGTCGATAAGTTACGGTTGCAAAGAAATATGCGACACTTTTAAAAAGGATAGCTGCTCGATGTTGGACACTTCAAAGTTTCAAATGCTTTTGGCTCCATTTTGTTTTATAATTTTTATTTTTTTTGTGTCAATACTGATTGGAAAACCACGATAATTAGATAATTGAGCATTTTTATTAGTTTTAGGCGTCGTACTCATTTTTTAAACATGAAGTCTTTCGTAATTTGTTTTAATTTTATATGTTGTATCATTGCCGTGTTGTGTCCTATGATTGGTGTCGTGTTGGACCGACAACCATGCTTCTTTATCTGTTTGTCTTTGTTCTGACGTGTCCTTTGTAAATTTCAAAGGATAACCTTGCTTTTGGTTATCCACCCGTGTGACATGTTTTATTTAAAATCCAGTCGTGGCATTATGACATGCTCTTTTGGAATAGCTGCAATTTTCTGCATGTGGTGGGGTTGGCTTCATATATGTTATGATACATTGAATATTGAAGGAATTAGTGTGTTCAGTTTACATAATGTGATATGAGAAAGGCCATCTTTTCAAATCTCTTGAATGTTTTGTTGGCATTTGAACAAACCATCCCAATTCTTTGTATACTTGCATTTGAATCTCATCTCTTCTGCTAAAGTATTAAGTGTGCCCACTTTGTAATGTTGAAAGTACATAGAATCACGAGCTTCGATTAGGTCTCGCACTTTCGTATTAATCTCATTATAGGGTTACTGATAGATTAATGTTATCAGTTGGTGTGTTAATTTTCTTACAGTTAGTGTTCCTTAGTACTGTTTTATATGCACTAATACGCAATTTAAGTATTTCACGCTGCAGTTTAAAATTTGATTATAGTAAAAAGAATCTATAGATGCTGGTAATGCTAATACTGTTTCTTGTGTGTACAGTATCTTAATAGACAACTAGTATCTAACAACTGCGTCATAAATGTTAAAAATAATAATTCACTTTTGTATTTAGATTTTCAACTCAATTCCTCTTCACACCCTTTCTGTCAACTTTACACGAAAAAGAGTAATTAAGATGAGATCACATTATTTAGTTTATACATTTGGGAAAGTCTGTTCATATATTTTTTAAAAATTTCAGTTTTAATTTGTGTATAAACTATATTTTAATTTATGAAACAGTCTGTTTTGTTTTTCTCATTTTCTTTCCTAAAAATATTTTTTGAGGTATTAATCTAAACAGACAGTGATATTTAATAGAATGGAATAGTTTTCTGTACATTTTATAAACATCAAAAGATCATATACCTTTCTTAAACGCGGGAATTAAATCGCACGTGACCTAACTTTTGAACATTAATATGCACTTCCCTTTTCTTGTTACTTTATTCATTTAACTCCAAATTATTTAATACTTTGCAAGTTTTAGTTCATTTCTCTTCAAAATATTTCTAATTTAGAAACCTGAGAAAACACTTTGTTTCAATTACTTTTATATTAATTGGTTTCTCAATTGAATGACTAAGGATTATGTTCCAACTCTATAAAAGGTGTTTTAGTTTAAAAAAGCCATTCTTTATACTACCGTAATTCATCATTTTTCTTCAAAATGTTTTTATTAGAAATACTTAACCTACAAGCAATTTGAATAAAACAATGTCATGATAAAAATATTCCAACTCTTTTAATACTCTTGTATTTTTAAAGAGGGGGAATTTATTGACCAAGCCCATGTCTTCAAGGGTCAAAAGAGACTTGATGAAAAAAAGAATGATACTTTTAGAAACTCTTATATAATAATGTCCGGGATATCATTGAATCTTGCATTGGGTCCATCCATACTGATGACAATGGCCGAAAACGCAAAAGCCCAGAACTAACTAATTGGACCGATAATAATAGAAAACAGGTCGATGCTTTTTGAGAGCTTTAACAATAAAATTTCTGCATTAAATTATGATGCATCTTTTATAATTTCAAATTAAAAGCCTACTCAAATGTTGGACATTTTACAAGTCACTCCAGAGGGTACTACTAAAGTTAAAAGAACAAGATAGAACAATCAATTAGAAGAAGAGATGGAAAAGGATAAAACTGAAATTAAATCATTAGGATTTATCCACGAATGTTCTTAATGTAAGATCTGCATAGAAAAAAAAAAGTGCTTTTGCTACTTTTTGATTGTTTACAAAGTTTACCAGAGAAACATATAGATGTTTTAAGAACGAAGGCGATAGGTGATAAATTTACAATAAAAAGCTACCAATATAGATATACTCTACTAAGTAAACAAACATGCATGTTTGACAACGTAGGATTGGATCAAAATACTGATCCACAAGAAAATTCTTATGACTTTATTTCCACCTAGCACTTCTATGTTGTGTGGTAGGAAAGATCACTATGAGAATGGTAAGAAAAATTGAATTCATAATGGATAAATCATAGTTATCCATTTAAGATGATACCATTCTTATTAATATTTAATGACTATTAGTTCTGTAATTGTTTATTAATTAGTTTCTGTCAAAGGACGCGTAGTTTGTCCATCTTCCACCACCAAAGGAAAGGAAGTGAATGACGTTCACTTCATAACACAGATATTTGGTGTCTTGTTATTTGTGAGAAAGTGTAGAAATATCTGGAACACCTAAACGGCATAACATCGGCACCGTCCACCGCCATTTTAATGTTTAATTTAAGAGGAAGAAAAGTGACACAGGATTAAGAAAATATAATTAACATTGTAAAGAAAAAAGCTTCGTGGAAGCAAATGGAAAAAGAAGGTAGAGGCTGACACGTTCCCATGCTATCACTGATCTTGCTGCCAAGTGTAACGTTTGGCCACGTATTCTCCCTCACCACCTCGATTGCAGCTTATTTATACCAACTTCATTACAGAACCATTTCAACACATTCAACTTAATTCTCGAAGAATATACCAAACGGAGAAGATGAGTCAGGAACAGCCAAGGCGTCCCCAACCAGGCCAAGACCCCATCAAATACGGCGACGTTTTCGATGTCTCCGGCGACCTTGCAAAGAAGCCTATTGCACCGGAAGATGCTGCCATGATGCAAAGCGCAGAAACTCGAGTGTTGGGACAAACCCAACTCGGCGGGGCAGCTTCCGTCATGCAATCCGCCGCCACTCAGAACGAACAGGCTGGCCTTGTTGGTCACCTCGACGTCAACGATGTTGCCAGCGACCGCGGCGTCACAGTATCGGAAACTCGAGTCCCCGGAAGACGCATAATCACCGAGGCCGTCGGCGGCAAGGTTCTGTTTTTATTTTCCAAAAGCTGACTCTTTTAAGAAATAAGAAGATTTATGCGAGTTTTGTATACGTTCTGTGATTGCAGGTTGTGCAGCAGTATGCTGAACCGACCCCGGTTCAAACCGGACGAGTCAGTGCGGTTGGGGAGAGCGCAATAACCATAGGGGAGGCGTTGGAGGCCACGGCCCAGACCGTGGGCCACAAAGCCGTGGATCAGAGTGACGCCTCCGCGATTCAGGCGGCGGAGGTGAGGGCAACGGGAAACAATGTCACATCGCCGGGTGGGCTGGCGGCTATGGCTCAATCGGCGGCCGCTTATAATGCTGACTGCACCCGTGATGAAGATAAGGTCAAGTTGGGCGACGTTTTGGGCGGAGCCACCGCGAAGTTGGCCGCGGACAAGGCGGTGACAATGGAAGATGCGGAGAGGGTGGCGAGTGCTGAGTTGAGAAATAACCCGGATGAGACTGCCACTCCTGGCGGCGTAGCGGCTTCCGTGGCGGCGGCGGCTAGGATCAATGAAAATGTTGGTGCATTTTGATAAAGATATTTGGGAGTAGTGGAATGAGTTGTGTGATTTGCTTCTAATCTAGTTTTAAGGACTCTACTATGTATGCTATGGTTTCATCTATTTTGTCGTTAAAACGCATGTCAACTATATTACCTACCCCTCCTTTTCCTTTAAATTTCTATGTTCAAAGTTTTTTTTTTCATGTCTTAGAAAAATTTTAGAATTTGTGAGCTAAATTTAAAAAAAAAAAACCATTGTTAAAAGTTGGGTATGGCTTTATTTATGGTAGTTAGATGAAAGAATGTTTTGATGAGAGAAGATAAAAAGAAGTGGA
>Ga0214543_1009118_pt1 | contig 15696 bp, 8 predicted proteins | sample CNSS2metaG_FD_160094 | JGI IMG/M metagenome (GOLD analysis project Ga0214543, IMG submission 160094) | Root nodule microbial communities from cowpea collected in UCLA plant growth center, Los Angeles, California, USA - CNSS2 | ecosystem: Host-associated > Plants > Roots > Nodule | place: USA... | reverse complement strand
TTTTTTTTTTTTTTTTTTATTTTTTTTTTTTTAACTAAATGAGTGTTGTGATTCTATCGCTATTATTGACTACTAGCGTAACACAGGCGCTATCGCGCCTGTGTGTATAATTTTTAAAATATGCGTGATATTATATTAATAAGTGATAATATTATAATGTTATTAAATTTATATATATATATATATATATATTAAAATTATATTTATTAAAAATAAAGTGAAATATATTAGAACAAAAGACTAACCATTGATAAATAAAGAAAAAGAGAGAAATAGAAACATATGATTTTATAAACAGTTTGTAAAAGTAACGGTCAATTTTTAAAAATTTAATAAATTATTATATTTAAAGGGGTAAAATCGGTATTTTGAAAAGTGGACATAAAAAGAGGAATACCCTTTATTATTTTGAAAAGTGGACACAAAAAGAGGAATCCCCTTTATATATTATTATAGATTAATAAAATATTATTTTATATTAAAACTCACGGTATATATTAGGCTGCGGCTACTGTTACTCTAAGTGGAATCATACTCACAACATAAAAAAAAAAACATATTTTTCTTTTCTTCATTCATTGCCCTAATTTCACAACATGGAATGATATATAATGGGGAAGATTGAAGTACAAATTTAGCCGGTTGGGTCCTAAACATTCAACAAACATTTTTAATAAGAATAAAAACTTTCCGATGTAAAACATTTCGATTATTAAAGATCGGCATTTCTCATTTCTATTCAACAACATATGAATAATTCCATGATTTTGACTAAGTGATTGTTGAACTTTTTCTCTCGGATCTATAAAAAAAATGGATTGATGTTGGTCCAGTCCGACTCATTATTTAAGATAAATCTTAAACTGAGCGGATATTTCCTTTTTCTTATATATGAAATATGGGATTTTACTAAGTCCATTTTTAAAAAATATCTAACCAAACCTTTTATACTTAGTTCAACAAAAGAAGGATGCCCTTTTTCGATAGAATCCAATATTTTGTCTTGACATTTTAGAGTTAACAATGATTCAAAAAGAATGTGATTCAATTATTTTAATATTAAAATGTTTTAGCATAAATAATTTTGTTATAAATGAGTTTTAAAATTTTAAAACACATTATTTTTCTTTTAGAAACTATTTCTCTAAAGTTCTGTGACTTCTCTCTAATAGTTCTTCCTCTTTGCTCGTTTGATTGAAGAATCGAGATCATAGGATGGATCCTCATGGCAAACTTTTCATCTTGAATCGATTAGTTTCTTCGTTCCTGTAAGTTAGTTTTTTACCCTTTTCTATCGATCCAATTTGTTTTGTCTATGCATCCTTCTTTTGGTTCTATGTGTTGTTTAAGTCATCAATATTGATTCTCTACTAATCAGTGGTTTTAATAATATGCCCTGATAGTGTTTGTGTTGTTTTTAGGTATAGATAAAGCATCTTGTAAGTTTGAAAATGGTTGATATTATTAGAGCAGGCTGAGTTGTCTCAATGTTGTGTGATTTTCGTCAAATTTGATGAATTGCATATTGTTGCTTTAAAACTTGAGGATGAAATTGTCTATTTTTGATAAATCTAGTCTGACGTATTTGTTGATATGTTCTTGTATGGTTTAGGCGACATCTATATGTTTTGAGTGTTGTGATTGCTTTTGGTTGTGAATGAGAATGTGAAGTCTAGAAATTGAGCAATTTGGTACAAATTCTATTGTATGTAAAACTATTTTTGACCCAAGGTACTAAAAGAGGAGTACCAAGTTGATCAATTAAATAGTTCTCAATTACTTAATCATAACATGAATTTTTTGGTTTGCTAATACGGTGCTATGCAGTAGTAGACTAGCGCTGAGCGTTAGCTTCGTACTATAGGTCTGAGAGCATTTTTGCTCTAGGATGTTGAGTGCCAGATTATGTCGCTGAGCGCCAATTTTTGTGAATGCTATGGTGTGGAGCGACAATAGGGTACTATTGAGCGCCAACTTCGTATTTCAAGTCTAGAAAATTTTAGCTATAGAGCATTGAACGCCACAAGTGTTGTTGGGACCGCTTTTTCCAAGAGGTCTTGCGTTGAGCACTGTAAGTGTCGTTGAGCGGTAGTTTCGTTGTTAGTTCTATATTCTCTTTAAGTGGTGCTTAGTGGTTTTGTTGATAGATATATCCATTTTCACGACTTTAATAGTTAATATAATTTATGTGTAAGTGTTGTTTAGGGAATGTTTGATAGGTTTGTTGATGAATATGCATGTGTATAATGATGCATGAGCATTATAAGTATTTGGTGTAACTCTAGGGATCTCGTGGGGAGATTTTATGGCGGCGTTTCTTTAGTGTAATGCATTGATGCATGGATTCAGTAAGGGGGGGGGGGTATCCTGGACTTTAAGAACCTTTCACACTCGTGTACATTATAATCAGTTATGTGGTGAGAGTTGTAAGAGGTTCTAGTTATCGGGCTTGTTTGGCTTTAGGCACAAAGGGTATTAACCTTTTGTGTGGTAGGGTGATAACCCCTTTGGCTATGGCTCTGCAGAGCATAAAGACCACCACAAGTGCATGCCTCTAGTGAATTTCGATGTCAAGGGATGAAAATTGAGTTTAGAGTCATCTGTTTGTGTGCATATATATATATATATATATATATATATTCATTGTATATATATCCATGCTTTAAATTTGTGTATATATATGTATGTATATATATATATATATATATATATATATATATTATGATTTATTGATGTTAGAGTGACTCTTTTACATATTAGCTCTTACACTTCTACTATGTTTCTGTTTTGCTTGTTTTCTTCTTTAGCAATGATCACCTTTACTGTTGTGAGCAGATAAAGAAACATGAGTTAATCTATCTCATGAGGGATATGTGTTGCTTTCGTCTTATTGTTAGGTTATTTTTCATTTGTTCCTAAAATCTTGAGAAAGACTATACATTTTCTTGTTGTACCATAGTTTCCTTGAAACAATATCTATGTATCTCATGTTGCTATGATTATACCTTGGGATAACTGTAATAAAAATTCTCTAGATTGTGGATTTCCTATTTTGAATATTATTATGAAATGTCTTATTTTATTAGTTTTATACTACTAAAATGAGATGTTACATTAATGGTATGAGAGTAGTTCGTTCTTAGGATGACCTAAGGGTTGTGGGTTTGTCGTGTCTTGCAAGTTTAAGAGTTTAAGTTTAGATTGTAGAGATTGTTTATCAAATTGGATATATTAAGAACATATAATGTTTTGATAAAGTGATGATGGTGCATACTCATGACTATATCAGAGATAATTTTTCTTTCTTAATTCTAAAGGTTTAAGGGTTTAAGGAAAGAAGAAAGATGAACAATAGGTAGATGAGAAAGTATTTATAAAAAAGTTATGTTTGTTAAAGGTGAGATAGAACTACATATATTTTCTTTGTTGACAGATGGAACAAGATTGAACAAACCTTTTGGTGTCAAAGTATAAGCCAGGCGGAAAGAATGAGGCAGCTAAACGAGCGACTGTTGGTTTGGTCCCAAATTGATCATCGATGAAGGTTGAGTAGAACTTAGATAATAAGAGCATGTGAAGATCTGTATCATCGGGTTTGAATATTTGTCCTCGAAATATAACAACCCATAAGGATTTTTTTTTTTGCATGGAATTTTGTTGTGTTGTCTTGGAAACCAAGTTTTGACCCTCTATTGTGGACGTATAAAATGGGCGGAGTGTGTTGAACAACTGTGGAACTAAAGAAGATATGGAGGCATGTAAAATCCCGTCCGGATATTACGGATTTTAAATAAGAAAAAGAAGCATAATAATACCTAATTTATTTAAGTTCATTTTCCAAAAATGCGAGAAATTTAAAACTTTAATTCATCATAAAATAAACTTTAAAACCATAATTATAAACTCTATTACAATTATCAAAGTCTAGTAATACAAAATGTTACAATTTATTTAAAAACATAAAACTCTGAAAACTCTTTTCTTTTAAACTAGTCCCGCTCCGGCTCTACGCCTCACCAGATCCACCTGCAACATCATTTTCTCCCGTGTATTGCGTACACGATCATCGCCAAACACAAGCAGATAAGGTGAGCTAACAATTAAATATATATATATATATATATATATATATATATATATATATATATATATATATATATATATATACATATATATATATATATATATATATATATATATCAACACAAGCACACCAAAGGAATTCCATCCTTTGATTTCATGTCACATGGCCACCACCATATTACCCGTGTTCTACGTCTTCTGATGAGTACCTAAAGATGTCTTGCTGCCACACCTACCAACCATAACTAGTAGAGCACGTGCGGGAAACCATGCTATGGACCACACTCCGTAACACCAGATGGAGTTCCCAATACGAATAACATTTGTAACGTCCCAAGACTACCAAACTCGTCAGCTCAATACTAAGGAGGGCAATCTAACCGGACCCATCTGTACGCGCCACAACACGCACACTCACACCGATAACACTCTTCTACACGAGTCACAACTCAAGAGTTCCTCGTGTTCATCCGCCATCCTAAGCCACAACTCAAGAGATGTCATTCCGAGTCATAACTCAAGGAATGCCACGTGCTTAACCCCTATCCTGAGCCACAACTCAAGAGATATGTTCTTAGCCACAACTAAAGGAACACCAGCAAGCCGACCTTTGAAGTATCACCAAAGCCTTGTATACCACGCACATCCAAAATAAGCAACACCATTTCTGCTGCAGCAATATCGCCTGGCGTTGCTCACAAGTCGCTAGGCGCTGCTCACGAGTCGCCAGACACTGCTCACGAGTCACCAGGCGCTTCACGCTTCCAAATCACCTGGCGGGGGACATGTACCGCTAGGCGCCAAGCGCCTATGATGCCCTTGTCTGCAAGTGTCGCTTGGCGGGACGATCTCTACCGCCAGGTGCCAGGCGTTCCAAGTTTTCTCTATTTGCATAGCAATCGCTTGGCGGGTTAACCACCACCGCCAGACGCTACACCAGTACATGTGCATTACTGATTTTGGCACAACAACTTTGTTGGTATCCTTAATTCAGGCATTACATATACAATAACTTTTACTAAGTTACTCCCAACTCATCAGTCATTCTTTATTCCCACACTCCTCAATTTGTTACCTAAAATTCCTATTTCCGCGTAAATCCACCAATCTTAAACTACCCCAATTAAATTCACTTAAGATCAACCTTGCTCATCCATGATGTGCCACAATCAACTCATAGTACTTTTAGCCTTAATCCTTAATATAAATTGGGTATGTCATTACACATTTATTCTTTGAAATCTCATGTCTCCTTATTCCACACTTAGACGCAATAATTATTCTCTAGTCTACTTAGGCACCCAATCACAATGCCTAATTCCCTTTCTTTCCTACAACTAACCTCCATCATAATTCTAGTTGAGGAACTAACTGCAAGGTTCTAAGAATTCCAATTCCTCCAATCCAAATGTACCCTCAAATTAATTCATACTAAGCCTCTAGATAACTTCCCAAAATCCTATTTCCAAAACTACATGACGTCAAAAATACCCAAACCCAGCACTATGCCTCACAGCCACGCAAACTACCCACTTTGCACTGGCGCCTGGCGGCCACCACGGTGCCGCTAGGCGGTGTATAGAAACTTGGTTACAACCCAGAAATTTCTGCACCTACGAAGTCTCCAACTCACAAACATGCTTCCCACTTCATCTTCCCAGTTTCACAAGCAAATTAATCCAGAATTTACTTAATATCAGATTAATTTGAATATTCAAAACCCTAATGTGATTCTTGTATCAATTATTCCAATGTTTCTCAATATTCCAACCCTAAGATTTGTTCATGCAATTTCTCCTCCAATTAATTCGATTTCCCACATAACGCGACCATTAATAATAATCCACAACTACATTATCATGTAAAATTCATGCTCTCCAATCATAATAGCCCAGAACAACAAAAGAACCTAAATCGAGCCAATCTCGCTCGCATCGCTTGGCGGGTGTTCATCACCGCTAGACCATTCATCAAAAAAACCCAAAAAATGGGTTAGCACTAGGGATGACAACGGGTCGGGTCGGGCACGGATAGTGCCTACCCGCAACTCGACCTGTAAAAAAAAAAAATCGCATGTTACCTGCCTGTTTATCTACCGGGTATCCGTTTAAAAAATACCTGTAGATATTTTTAAAACCCGCGGGTACCCGTGGATACCCGATACCCGCAAATATTTAAAAAAATATATATTTTATAAATTTTTTAATATAAAATTATAAAAATAAATTATAAATTAAATTAAATTATAATTATAATTAAATTTGACATAATAAAATATACTATTAATTTTAATTTTAATTAAATTTAACTTAATAAAATATAAATTAAATTTTAATTTTAATTTTTTTGCAAGTAACGGGTACCCGCAGGTACAGATAGTATGATACTCGTACCTGACCCGTTTATAAGCGGGTATTAAAATACTCGCTACCCGTAGGTAATAAATACCCACAGATAGTAACTATCCCCCACGAATTTTATCCGCGGATTCTGCGAGCGCGGGTATTTTTGCCATCCTTAGTTGGCACACATGTGTCGCTTGGCGGCACATTACGCACCGCCAGGCGATTCACCGCAGGAACCCAGAATTACTCTATTTTTGGCATGAGTCGCCTAGCGGCTTTAAAGGACCGCTAGGCGGTTTCTGAGAATTTTCCAGAAACCCAGAATTTCGAGTTGATTTGAAAGGAAGCATTCAATCTTATATTATACATCATGTAATAACATAATAACATAAAATTTTGGGTTCAGCTCCCCTAACCTGGTTTCCTTGCTTAAAAGACAATGCTAAAGTTCCTTGTTGATGGTAGCACTTGACTTCCTTTGATTAGCTCTAATCCTCTCCAATTGGCCTCCAAATTCACCCTCACACTAAAATTTCGGCACAATTTGTTGTTCTAACTCTAGAAGGCTTCTCTCTCACTAGTTTTGCTCTTAATCCCAATTTCAATTCCACTTTTAATTGGTTTAATGGCTAAAACGAAAATTAACATTACACCCACTTAATGCTCATTGAATTATTGTTTTATGATGGTTTTCCAACCCTCTTGGCTACCTCCCTTCAACAGCTAAGGTTTCTGCCCTTTCACATTCATGCCAAAAAGAAATTTGGCAAAAAGAAAGTTTAATTTGGGTCTACCAAGGTTTGAACCCATAATTATGCTAATGTCAAATCAATGCACAACCATTCAACCAATGATTAAGCATATTATTAAAATAATAATCAATTAAATAACACTTAATTAACATACATAAGACTCGAATCCAAGTCCCCTCACCATAACCAAGTACTCTCAACCACTTGAGCAAGTACTTTTCCACATCACAAAAATCAACATTTAATCACATAAAGGCTCTCACTACCCACATTTATTAATTAATTATTTAATTAATTAAATTTTATGGGTCTTACAAGGCAAAAATGGGGTATTGGGACTTGCGAAAGATGACGTCTGTAATGGTTAGGGATGTCAACGGGCGGGTAGGGTACGAATAATAGCTCCCTCGTACCCTATCCGCTGGATAAATATTTGCCTCGTACCCGTACTCATATCCGTGCTGGTATCATTATGCGAGTACCCGCATATTTTTTTAATATCCATGGATATCCATGGGTACACACGAGAATTTATGAAAGAAAAATTTAATATTTAAAAATAAATTTTAACCATAAATTCAGATAAAAATACAATGCATAACATTTATAAAGTTCAAATAAAGTGTAAATAACTCATTTAAATAGTGTTGAATGACCATTTACAAATAAATGAAGATTTTTTTAAAACCAATTGATAAAAAATAACACATTCAAAATCAATGTGTTAATGTTTTAATCATTTTTATTTATTTTTAATTTAAATTAGAGTATAACGGGTACGGGTATCCACGAATACGGATACTATGATACCCGTACCCGTCCCGTTAACATGCGGGTATAAAAATACTCGTACTTGTTACCTGCGGGTATCCATTTTTAATATCCATTTCCTACTTGTTGTGGGTTTTATCCATGGATACCCGCGTGTAATTTTTGACATCCCTAGTAATGAAGTTGGATCTAGGTCGATAGAAAATCTCAAACTGAAATCCTTGTAATTTTGCTATCGATTTTTGTTGTTTTGGTGTCTAAATGGTTTGAGTTAAAAGTGACCTCAAGATCTTTTGGTTTGTGTAAATATAGAATGGATGTCCTAATAAGTATTGTCTCCATCTTTTGACATTCTTGTTAATGGCGTACATCTCTCGAACATAAATTAAGGAGCTTTGGAGTCGGGGACACATTTTTCTAATGAAGAATGTGAGTGGGACACTATCTTGACTCATAACTGCACCAATGGCAACACCATACGCCTTTGTCTCTAAGACAAAAGGTTTGTTAAAATTGGGCATAGCAAGGGTAAGAAGCTTAGCTATGTGTTGTTGTAAATTTGTAAAGGCAAGTTGTCTTTGTAGACCATGAAAAATGATTGAAACACAAGAGATTGGTGATATGAGCAACAAGAGTGGCATAATTTTGCACAAAATTATGTAAAATCTAGCAGGTCAAGAAATCCTTAGAGAGCCATGAGAGTAAATGGTTTCAGCCATTGTAGGATAGTTCTCTTTTATCATTATCAGAGCAATTCCATCTATAGAAATAATATGTGGGTAGTTCATTGTATATACTGTGAAATTACACTTAAAAAATTTGGCAAAAACCTAGTCAAAAGACAGTAAGTTTAAATAAGTCTAAGTGTAAAACATGAGAATAAAAGTAATATCATCAAATAGAACTAATATAAATTTGCATAAATAAGGTTAAACAAGTCATTCAATGCAGACTAGAATGTAAAGAGAGCATTATAGAGACCCAAGGGTATGATTAGGAACTCATAGTGATTGATCATTTGGTGTTCTAAATATCATTTTGAGTGTGTCTTCGAGAACCACACGAATTTGGTGGTACCTAGAGCGTAGATCCATCTTAGAGATAATAATAGTTATGATCAATTCATCTAGTAGCTCATCAATGGTGGGAATGACAAATCTATCTTTGAGAGTGAAAACATTAAGTGATCTATAGTGAACACAGAAACGCCATGTGCCATTATTTTTCTTTATTAGGAGGATTGAGGAAGAGAAAAAGGGTTATTATCCCATCTTGAAGCATTTCCTATATTATGTAAGTATTATGACTAAAATCCATCCCAAAGAAGTTATCTTAGGAGCTGAAGCAACAAAGCATGAGGCTTGGACCATAAAGAAAAACCCAAGTAGGAAGAAAACCTCTGTAGTTGAAGCCACAAGTGCATTGATGAGCACTACCCTAGATAACTTATAAAAGTAGAGTTGTACCCCTATTTTAGTAGATTTTTTTGGAGAGTTCTTTTGAGATACTTTTAGAGGCCTCTTGTAAACATTTTTCCTATATATATTTAAATGAGCATTATTAGAGGGCATAAGCGTGTATAGATCTTAAATATAGTGTATTGTTTTCATCTATTATGAGGAGCTAAACCTCTTTAGTGTTGAAGCTAAGTTGTAACCTTTTGGAAATCTCTTGTACTGGTACTCTTATGTTTACCAAAGTATGTTTTTATTACATGTTTGTGAATTAGTTTATGCTTCTTGTTGTATGAACTAATCACTCATTTTATTTCACTGGCTTATGATTGAGTGGAAACTAGTTCCAAGTTATGCTCCAACTAATTCTTATCATGCTTTTAGATGCTCGGAATAAAACCTAAGGTTTTAGTTGGTTATAAAGTACAGATCTTAATGTAGGTGATTCATTAAAGCAATCACTCAAATTTAGATGACCTTCCTGCTTTCCAACATTTTTCCAAAGTCATATTTTTCTGGCATAACCTTTGAGAAAACACCATTGCTATATTGCATAATGAGAGGCTATATTATGAACATTGCATATATAATTATTAAGGAGATTTTTAAGATAGCCATCTCGCAACCCACAATTAGAAGAATAATAAAACTGTTAAGCTTCCCAAGCTTAATCACGAGACTATGCAAGATGCAAGGAGTGCTTGTGACCACCCAAGGAAGAAGCTATGGCTCCCAATTACTAAAGCTTATATCAAGGCCAATTGCACAAATGCCTTGGATAATATGGAGGAGCCCTGTACCAGGGCCTTAAGCAAGCGAAGAGTCAAAGTGAAAAAATAAAGAAAATGGATGAAATTCAAGCAATTCTTGACAAAATTGATACAAAATGGTAGAGTTCACGCTTGAGCCACAAAGCAAACCCATTAAAAAGGGAAACCTCGTGTACGAAATCATGGAAAACATTCCAACCACCAAAACCATGGCTAAGAAGGTTGAAGAAGATGAAGCCTAATGGAGGAAGACTCTATATTAGAATAAGTCATTTCTTTAGGCCTTGTATTGTGGCTAAGCATACACTTCTTTTGGAATGTGTATTTTGGCCATTTTAGTGTAACAACCTTAATTTAATTGGTTATGTAAGTAGCATAATCGATTAAATTAAGCAACATTTTACAAAGTGCGCAGTTTGGGTTTTTTAGCATAAGTTCTTCCATGACTAGGCCTTAGCAACAGATTAGGGTTTATTTGGGCTAGCTTGGGCTCTAAGGAACCCTAGAACACATTCTTAGAGAGTTTTAGCTTGCATTTTGCACATGTGGCAATGTGGAAAGTATGAACTTGCCAAGCTAGTTAGTAACACTTGAAACATGTCTAGTTTGGAGCCATTTGGATTTCAAATTTTCTCCCTCTATTTTTACTAAGCATTTGGTCATCTCCTAAACCTATAAATATGAGTGCTCAACCATGTTAAATTAACTTGAAATTTATATGGAGAAACTTTGCAAATTTTGTAGCTCTCTTGTTTCAAGTTCATTGGGATTGTCTTTCTTCTAGACTATCTTCCTAGACCTTTCCTTGAGAGTTGGTCGAACCTCTCTCAAGAAACACACTCCAATCCATTCTCCAAACACATATCAACATTCACCCAAGTCGCTTTTGCTTCCATCAATCTCATTCATCATCATTTTGTAAGTTCAACATGTAGGAGCTTCAAGTTCATGGAGCCACTTCCATCATTTGGCATTGTGAGCCATGGTTCTTCATGAGATAAGTGATCTTGATCCACTTCCGTTTTGTTTACTACTTTCCTTACATGTTTATATGTGTTTGTATTGAGTGATACTTTCATTTCGTCTTGTCTTTGAATTTTTGTTCAAATTCATTTGTTCTTCTTAAACCAACATAGTGTGATGTAGGTTGCCATTTAATCAATTGAATGCCAAATTAATCAATTAATATATTCAGTTTTTGTTTTTTTGTTGTGTGTTGAGTCATTTTAATCCATTAATTTAAATTTTAATTGATCAATTCGTGCAATATCTCTATTTTTTGCATTTTCTTTTTCAAGTTTTGTGATATGAATGTTTTGTCTAATATCATGTTTAGTCTAAATTGTCATTATTTCTTAGTTTAAACTTTTAAATTTTGTTTTACATGATTGAAATCTTAAAGCTACAAAATATCTTGTGCTTTGTTGAGAGTGTGCAATTTTGTAGTACATATTTGTGTTCATATTTGTGCTTAGATCAGTTACAATTTTTTTACTATTAGGTTTCTATTATGTTTCCTTGATATTTTTTGAGATTAACTTGGTTCCTGTGTTGCTCTTTCATCATAGTTTGTCCTTTGCCTTTGAATACATGAGATTTAAAGTTCAATCAAAATATCATGCATTAGTTGTTGCATTTTGGTTTTGAGTTGCCTCCCCTCTAGAAAATTGAAAAGAAAATAATAAATGCCAAAAGAAAGGGAAAAAATTGAAAAAAAAAGTGTGACAGTGCATTTTAATCGATTAAGTAAGTTGCATAATCGATTAAAAATTTTATACATTAAAATAAGTATTGTTAAAATGAAATTTATCTCATAAAAAATACAATTATTTTATGCAAACATGAAACTGAAATATAAGGTATTTCAATTTCTTTATCAAATCCAATTCCTTTATCCAAACATGAAATTGAAATGTGAGGTATTTCAATTTCTCTATCCTAACAGGTTATTTAGAAAATGAAGAGAATTTAATTGTAAGCAATTCAAATACAATGCATTTCAACTTCTCAACATTGTTGGAATGCTTCATCCAAACACAAGGTCTGAGTTTTTATGGAGCAATTTGTGGCTTGGAGACCTCATCTTGGGCACATAAAGCTTTGCCACATCATTTGTCCCATATCAGCCATTTTTCCACGTCAACAATACTAATGACAATTTTATAATTTTGAAGCTAAGAATGACAATTTTATAATTTTAGGTGTGTAGAGTGATGTGACCTCGTTGGGGTGTTTCACTGGGGGAACAATTTGTTTTTGTTTTTGAAATTTCCAGTTATTTTTGGGTCCGATGTCTTTGAGCTTTCTTTTAACATTTCTTAGTATATTTAGGGCATCAAATACACTTGTAGACATCTTGGATGGTAATTATTCCGAAATTGGTTTTTCATTGAGAGAATTTTCTTGGTTCTTGGATTAGAACTCGGGTTCTTATTAAAGATTGAATTCTTTGTGGTGAATCTTCATTGACTTATCAATTTGTTAGATTGTGGCGTCTCCAACTCTTGTTCTTATCAAAGATGAAAATCTTTGTGATAATCTTTGTTGCGAATTCAGGGGAGGATCAAGAGTTTGGAAGACCTAAAGGAAACCTAAAAAGGTCTTTTTATTTAACATTTATTTTTTGAGCTTTTTTTAATGCAAAGTTATTTATTAAATTGTTATAATTAATTTTATTTAGCATTTCTTTTTCAATAGATAATAAAGACTAATCAATTTAATCTTTCTTGAGACATTGTTGATCTTAAATAAGTTTTTATTTTCTTTAGCTTTGAGAGACTCCTGTCGATGGAAGCAATTGACAATGAAATTGTTAACATTATTCTATAAGCTATATATGCATTTGGAAAAAGAATATATTCTTTTTATATAACTAAAAATATCAATTGGTTTATCATTTTTCAAACCTGTAATTTTTCTAAAGATATTTAATTTTGAAAATAAATAAAATCCATCAATATCCAACAAATTATCATGTTTTAAAAATGCATAATCTAGTGACTTTAATTTTTAACACTAAATCAAAAATAAAAAATGTCTTCATATATTTTAAATTATTTAAATCTACTATTAAATGTGGTAATTGCTTTATCTATAATATAAAACAAACTCATTAATTCTAAATGATTCTTGAAGGCATTTTACAATTTCATTATCAAAATTTCCATCAAATTGTTTCTTTTTGCGTCTAATACTTTTTTAACAAAACTTAGGTTCTATATTCATTTCAAAAGCAATTTTCTTGGTAGAAATCAATGCATTTTCAAGTCTATTTTCACTATACTTGTCACAAAAAAAATGAAAAGACATTTTAATTGTTCAATAGCTTCACCAATGCACTAACCTTAGTCTAATTAATAGTTTTGCAGAAAAATTTTAGTTCCTCGTGAATTATATGCAAAAAAATAATAATAAATAAAGTAACAAGAGGTAAGAGAAGTCACATATAGATCAAAGAAGAAAATAGAATGCAGATTAATTATAAGATAATAGAGATAACTAATCATTCTTTCTTTTGTAAACAAAATTATAATTTACTAAAAAAAGATTATAACTCATTAAATATCATTTTTAATACCAATAAAAGTTAATAGACATTAATAATAATTTAATTAAATTTTATTCTCAAACATAAACTTAAAATTAAATTAATAGAGTTATATTAATAGTAAAATATTTTTTTGGTGGCCTTTTTTTAAGCACAATTTTATAATTAATTTAATAAAATTATAATACGAAAAAATATTTTTGAGGTCTTTTCTTCTTAAATATAATTTTATAATTAATTTAATAAAGAAATATTAATAGTAAAATTTTTTTAGACCTTCTTTTGTTGGAGGCCTAAAGGGAGTGCTTTACTTGCTTTACCCTTGAGTCGGCCCTGTGCGAATCTTCTCTGAGTGATGAATATCCTAGATTGTGGCGTCTCCACTTCTGTTGTCTCCATCTCTGTCTTATTTTGCGTTCTTCTTTCATTTATTTTTGTTTATGTCTATTGAGGATTCAAATTCTGAAACCATGATACTCTTTTCTAGATAGAATCATATTAAGAAGTCTTTGTAGTGTATATTAGGCATGGTAAGAACACAAATCATCAATCAAATTTCTATTTTTACAAAAACAAGTGTTTATTTTGTAATACTTAGAATTACTTTGATAAAGTTCTTCTTAACCAAACAGATAACATAATACTTTTTTAACATAAAAAATATCTTATATGCACTTATTTGATAACAATTATTTTCAAAACTAATATATATATATATATATATATATATATATATATTATATTTCTACAATGAGAGTAAACATAAAAATTCACAAATGTATTCCTTAGAACATAAATACTTCTTTCCCTATAATTTCTTGGAGACTCTCTAAATAGGTTCATATTACACATCACTACTATTACATAAAAAATTTATTAAAAAAGCAAAAGAGGAAAAAAGTTAGAGGACCACACCACACCCAGTAATAATGTTTCTTCAAAGTTGTTCATCTATTTTTACTTACAAAGATTCAATAGTCTCTTTCTCTATGCTTTTCTTTTCTTTAAGTTTCTATCAATTTGCTTGACCAAATATTAATATTTTTTGTGGTAATCTTTTATAGTAAAAAATGATATAAAATATAAAATATTTGGGTCCACTACAAAAAAAATTAATTTTAATGGAGATTTGGTAACGGAGGTTATAAAACCTCTGGTAATTTTTACACATAGTAAAGGTTTTCTAAACCTCTCATAAATACTAGAAGTTTTATGATGAACCCCAGGAAAAATTCCCTCCACATTTTTTTTCCATATCCTTTTTATATATTTTTTTTAAAAATCTTTTTATCACTTTGTACGTTCGAAAAGCAGACACAGTACTAAAAAGCAGACACAGACATAGTATACCAATGTTCGAAAACTTACCTAATTCACTTTGTTTCGAAATCCACTTTCCTCATACTTCATCAAGCTACGTTTTCCTCGATTTCACTCTCAATCTCACTCTCGATCTCACTCTCACTCTCAATCTCAATCTCAGTTAAACCAGTTGCAGTTGCTTCCTTGCTTCCGAACGATTTGCTCACGATTTCGTTCGAATTTCACCTTGCTTCCAAACGGTAACGATGTTCCCTTTCTTTTCTTTAGGTTTTCAAATTTTTTCGTTTTTGTGGTTAATTTCGGACTTTGAAATCCTTGATGCTTGTTTTTGTTCAGAGATTCAATTATAGGTACCGCGTTTTCTGAAATCTAAAGTGCGTCTCTGTTGCTCGTTCAGTGACTTTGCATCTCCATTGCGTGGACGTGGACGGGTACAATTCTTCTCTCTTAGAACAATAAATACAACCACTTTTATTTCTACTATAACTGTTACTCAAATTGTGTGAATCGGAATCCATGGTGACGAACAATGCAGGAGGGGGTGGTGATTGTGTTCTGTATGCACAGTGAAAGAGTTGAAGTAGATTAGATGTTTGTGTTATTGTTCCAGTGGAGAAATGAAAATTGTTTTTCACATTTTAAGGAGTGAAA
>Ga0214543_1009116_pt1 | contig 15698 bp, 7 predicted proteins | sample CNSS2metaG_FD_160094 | JGI IMG/M metagenome (GOLD analysis project Ga0214543, IMG submission 160094) | Root nodule microbial communities from cowpea collected in UCLA plant growth center, Los Angeles, California, USA - CNSS2 | ecosystem: Host-associated > Plants > Roots > Nodule | place: USA... | reverse complement strand
TTATGAATTTGAAAATATGGTTCCAGACATGGGTTTGAGCTCGAAGCAATTGTGAAACATTATCTCCACCCTGGGTTTCCATGAATAATTTGGTAGTTTGTGTGTTATAAAATCTCATATAAGCTCTGTTTTTATAACGACAAGGTGTGCTACATAAATATCTTCGTGTTTTCTTGCTTCTAATATTATCTTGAATAAAAATGATATTTTTATAACCACTTTTTATTTAATAGTTAGTAGCTAAGTTTTTTTATAATTAAATATAGTGAAAGATATAAATATAAATTTTAGAATGAAATAATAATAATAATATACATAATTGCGTACTAATGATATGGAAAATCCATAATATTTAGAAATGTGGTTCATATAGTACCTGATTTATATATCCATATAACACCCATGCAACAAAGATTTTGGCATCAATTATTTTCAAAATTATATTTTAGTTTCTGAATCAAAACATATATTAGGATAGGGAAAATAAAGGTTGCCCCATAATTCTACGGATAGGGGTGGAACTGCGACTCCCAAAAATTATTTGGATTTTATTTTTTATATATATTTATATATTATTTATATTAAGTTTATATTATAAAAAATTACAATAAAAGATAAAATATAAAGTTTAAAGGAAATATTGATTTATAAGAGAGATTAGGACTTTTTTTTTTAGTTATAAGATTTTTCCACTAGGTGAATTTTGAGAAATAAATATAAAGACATAGATTGAAAAACAGAGGTTGGAGAACATATAGATTGAGATTAAAGTATACATTCTCGCATGATTTTTCATATATTAAGGTTATTATCTTATTATGATTTATGTATATTAGATTTGTGATTCTTGTTAGAATGTTTCTTCCAAATTAGTTTATCTCAAATTAGTATAAACCCTAAGTATGATTTTATAGATTCTGAAATTGATAAATAAAATTTTATATTTTTTTAAATAGGTAAGAGGTGAAAAATTTATATTAAAAATATTATGATAAAGAGTAAAAAAATTAACTTTTTTTAATAAAAAAATTTGTGATAAAAATGAAAAAATGCATCTACCCTAAATAAATTTCATGAGAACGCAATTTAGTAGTTACATGTTAAACCTTTTTAACACCGATCATTATACGAGAGTATTTTGTTAAAGAATTGGGTTTTTACTGACATAATCAACATCTGCTCGTGATGTTTGAACCGGCATCCAGTTCTGTGACGCGGGCATCATCACATGCTATAACCTGACAATAACCTAACACCTCATTGGCAGTTTTCACAAATTTAATGCAAGGTGCCCCAATTGTGTCTGTCTAACTGGAGGTACCCATAAACGCACTGACTCAACTGTCCAATTTTATTTGAAGAATTAATCATTTCAAGAAAAGTAATCATCAATTTGCTCGATTATTTTTATACGAAAAATATATTTTTTTGACAGTTTTCTTTTAATAAAATTAAAAAAAAATCATAAATAAAATTAAATAGATTAATTTCTTTTAATCAAAATAAAATATTATGTGTTTTATCATATTAAGATTTGTTAAAATTTGTTAACTTTTTTTTGTCAAACCATCATTTTTCTTTTCATATAGTAGCAAGCTTCCATTTCTTTTACTTCTTATATTGTCCTATAATTTATAATTGGATAATTATATTTTGATCTAGTGTTGCCCTCATTAGAGATAAAAAAACTTGCTCTTGGTTCCTTGAGTCAAAAACGGACTGAATACAACTTGGTGAAGTACCATGGCACATTGATGAAAATCTGAAACCAAAGTAGTGAAATTCCCATCACACAAAAACTAAAAGTTATAGATAACATTACAAAAATAACAAGCAAAGAACCAACGACCTGTGTGGATAAGCACACATAATAAAATGAACTAAACTTCTATATTAAATTAAAACTAACTTGAAAAAAATTGAAGATTTAAGCAAAAGTTAATTCATACAATTTTTTTCAAAGATTTTAAATGCCAGTCGAAGTTTCTCCCCATTCCTTAATAATAGAAATAAATGCAACTTATGCAGTCACAATTGTGGTAAAATCATTGACATTTATCATAATTACATTCATGAACCAACTTTAAGATCTTGGTTTCCGTTCTTTTACATAGAAGTTTCATTTATTCTATTTTTTGTTTGCATGCTACAAAACAGAATTATATACACCGGCTTCTTCAATAAATTAGTGGCTTGCTTCTCCAAAATCAAATTGCAAGAAACCTCATTAGCTACCTTTAACATAGTCTCCCCTTTCAATCACATTTTTTAGTCACCAACACCACACCTCGAACAAAGAACTTGTTTAATAAAACACAAGCCACTCTAACTAACAAAATGGTGGTTAGTTTCCGATAGTCATGGATTTCCAAGTAGAACTAGTAGAAAACAAAGAAATATAGAAAGAATGAGATTCTATATTATTGAGTGTGTATGAAATGTTAAAAGATGTGTGATTTATACACACAAAGTTGATTCTAAGAGTCAAAAGTAAATGAACCTAAAACATGGACCTATGCCAACATCTCCCTCAAACTCACAATGCTACAGCTAAATGTATTGAGAGTTTGTCAAATATAAAACGAAAGTGTAAAACGGAGTGCGAGTTAATAAATATATCCGCAATCTTTAGAGTTAAAGAACAAATGTTAAAGATATAGTTTCAAGTTAAAGATGATAACGAGTAAAATGACAATTTATTTCAATATGCTTGGTTCGGTCATGTAAAATAGAGTTGTGAGCAATATGAATAATACTTTTATTGTCGCAATGTAGAGGCGTAGGATGTTTCAAATAGACACTCATGGCGCGGTACTTAGCTTTTGTGGACGTTCGAGATGTAACATCTTGTTTATGCTCTTCCATGATATAAGTGAATCACTAAGAAAAATACACCAATCAGTAGTGGATTTTCGATCAATAGGATCACCATTCCAATTTGTATTACAATAGGCACACAAGTCTGAAGATGACTTAGAAGAAAGCAAAAGAGGTTGAAACTGAGTGCCCCGAAGATACTTAAGAATACGAAGAACAACACCCCAATAAAATGTTGTGGGAGCTGAAAAAAACTGACTAAAAACATGAACAACATATGCAATGTCTAAATGAGTCACAATAAGATAAACCAGACTCCTAACAATAGTTCGATATAAAGTAGAATTAGTGAAAGAACACCATCATATGGGGAATATCATACACTTGTCTCAAGAAGAGTATCAACAATGTTGTTGTCAGTTAGCTGAGCACACTCAAATAGGTTAGCAATATACTTGGACTGAGACAAAAGATAACCTTTGGGAGAAGAAGCAACCTCGATACCCAAAAAGTAACGTTGTACACCTAAATCATTCATAGCAAAATGATAGGATAATTCAGTTTTTAAAGATGCAATTCCATCAACATCATCACTTTTGTAATAATCATATCATCGACATATAAGGATATCAAAATACGTCATGCATTGGTGACCAATAATGCATACTCATGATTACTAGCAACAAAACCAAGAGAGACAATTACTGTAGAAAACTTGTGAAACCAAGCACGAAGTGCCTGTTTAAGATTATCTAGGGCTTTTTAAAGTTTGCAAACTTCACTAGATTTGTGAGAGACACTTGGTGGTGGAATCATGTAGATCCCCATTCAAAAGGCATTCTTCACATTAATTTGAAAAATATTACATTGAAAAATAGAAGATAAACAATCAAGGTACGAACAATAGTCATCTTTGCCACATGAGAAAATGTCTCCTCATAATCCATGTCATACTCTTGGGTATTTCCTTTAGCAACAAGTCTAGCTTTATACCTTTCAACTAAACCATCTAATTTTGTCTTGATTTTGTATACCCAACGAGATCCAATAGGACATTTTCCTATTGGTAATGGAACTAGGTCCCATGTATAAGTCTGATGTAGTGTAGTAAGTTCCTCAACCATAGCATTATGCCATAGTGGATCACAAACAACCAATCTAGAGGATGAAGGCTCATGAAGACGGTGAATAAAGGCAATCAACAAATGAACCAGAATAAGAGTAATAAACAAAATATGGTAGTTGAGTAGACTTATGCTTATGACTAGGTTGAATAGGTGGTAGAAGAACCACAACTTCAGGAGATGATGAGCAGGCGTAGTACGGGAATCAACAAATACAACCTCTGGTAAGGTGTTTCTAATTGGTGCTAAGACAAGTTTTAGAGTTGGTACGGGAGTAGGTGTAATGTCATCAAAATCAAAAGGATCAATTTTAATGACATAAGATGTAGTTAAATAATGTAAGCTAGCTGGAATAGAAAAGAATGTAATATGTTTTAAAAGCACAAAATGACGTGAGACATACAATTTTTTACTAATTGGATCAAAGCAACGATATCCCTTTTGACCAAGACCATATCCCAAAAAGACACAAAAAGTACACTTAGTTGATAATTTAGTACCCTAAACATGTGATTTCAAAACAAAACATGTATATCCAAAAACATGCAAAGTAGAGTAATCAGTGCATGACCATACAAATTTTCAAAAGGAGACAAACCAGAATTATCTAAAGTCAGAATCCGATTAACAACATATGTTGCTATAAAAGAGCTTCCCCCTAGAAGACACTTGGAACATTGATAAACAAGAATGATCTTGTAGTCTCAACAAGATGACAATGTTTTCTTTCAGCAACGTCAATTTATTGAGATGTGTCAGTGCAAGAGATTTGATGTATAGTTCCATTAAAGGAAAGTAAAGTGGTAAAATCATTAGAAGTGTATTCACCCCTAAGTCACAACGAAAGGTTTTTATGATGAGTGTGTATATTATTGAGTGTGTATAAAATATTACAAGAGGTGTGATATATATACACACAAAGCTAATCATAAGAGCCAAAAGTAAATGGACCTAAAACATGGACTTATGCTAACAGAACCAACAAAATAAAATAATAAGGTAACTTGTGAGCTATAGAACTTGAGCCCCTCTCTAGAACTTGAAACTTCCACCTTAAGAACATCTTCAACTTCTCCTCTTCCCCAAACGCTCTCTCATACATCTCTTTATCCTTAAACACGCCATAGCACAAAGTTGTTTACCACAAATAACGATTTCTCATGCATTAGGTTGTAAAAGAAAGAAGACATATAAAGTTAAAATCCAATGATACATAAAATAAATAAAATAATAATATCTACAAGTGACAAAGAAAACAAAAGGGGGAAAGGTTTCGATAAAGAACCTAAATTTAGGTGCTTACATATGATTTAAAACCTAGTATTCCTAATGGAGTTGCCATTGGAGAAGGCGAGACCTGTGTTTGCAGTTAACCAACTCAGCGCGACAGTGCCCTTTTCAGACCGAAGGGGACTTTGGCGACAGCATGGACCACTTCTTGACGTGCTTGGAGTGGCGATGATAAAGAGAGGTGAGATTTGTAAAGATAATCTAGGTCGCATGAGCAAAAGATATGCAAACAGAAAGACTAAGTCAAGCGAGCATAAGATTTGTTAATAAAGAGGAAAAAGGGTGGGGAAATTGTGTTTTGTGAATGAAAAAACAGAGATTCGAGAAATGAGAAAAAAGGAAAAGGAAGGATTCGAAAAATGACAAAAAGAGGGATTGTGAAAAGCGAAGGGGAAATGATATTTAATGCGAGTTACTAATAAAATTCAAAACTTATCAGAGTTTTTATAAACACTCTTACACTTATCAGGGTTTAAAAAATCTTTATTATGTGTATTTGTTAGTGGAGGTTATTGTAACCTCGGTTAATAAATCTCTTATAAAATAATATTTTTTAGTGTATATATTTTTTTTCTTGGTAAAAATTCCTTTTAATTCTAATGTTGAGTTTAGTATGTTGCCTTAATAAAGTCCAAACCAATAAATTATTGGGTTTAGGGTGTGCTACCTTTTTTAGTTGTATTTGATGTTAATAGTAAATTGATCTTAAATAGTCATTTTCTTACTACGGATACCAATGCTAAGATAATGGTTTTGTAGGATTTTGGAGTGGTTGGATTCATTTTACACACATACATTTTACAAAGAAAAGCATATGCCACAGCAAGACGAGCAAATGACTAGAGGAACTCTACCATGACTAAGGAATAATTATGGCTTGAGACACCAGTTCGGTGTTATCTTTTACTGTTATGAAATAACTTACAATATATGCAGAATGTCTACCATATAAACATAGATGATAAAAGAGAAAGAATTACAATGCGAGATGGTAGAAGGTAAACATAGAAATAATAGAGAATCACACAAAAATTTAACAAGGTTCAATTGAAATGTTAACAAAGTTCAAATATTCACGAGATGGAATTCACTAGAGCACAGAGATTACAACTTAGAAATCTCTATCTGAGCAAACTCTTAAAATGGAACAGTTGTAACGTTCAACTCTTAGTATTTATTGATCATATAAGGTCTCATTTATTGTGCTCATATTGTCATAATTGACACACATGAAAGGCACCTATGAACTAACAAGAAAGACAACATGGACCACTTCTTAACGTGCTCAGAGTGGCAATTGAAAAGAGTGGTGAAATTGGCAGAAACAACCTAGGTTCCATGAGCAGAAGATTCTCGAAGAGAAAGACTAAGTCAAGCGAGCATAAGATTTGTTGATAAAGAGAAAAGAGGGTGCATAAACTGTGTTTTGTGAATGAAAAAGGAGGGATTCGAGAAATAAGGAAAGAGGAAAAGGAAGGATTCGAAAAATGACAAAAAAATAGGGATTGGGGAAAGAGAAGGGGAAATGATATTTAATGTGACTTAATAAAAAAACTCAAAAATTTATCAGGGTTTTTATTAACACTCCTTACACTTATCAAGGTTTAAAATTCACTATTTTATGTATTTATCAGTGGAGATTATTGTAACCTTGGTTAATAAATCTTTGTTAAAATAATTTTTTTTAGTGTATTCTTTTTTCGTCGTAAAAATTACTTTTAATTCTAGTGGTGAGTTTATTATATTGCCCTTAAAAAAATCCAAACCAAAAAATTACCGTTATTGGGTTTAGTGTGTGCTACCTTTTTTAGCCATATTTGATGTTAATAGTAAAGCGATCTTAAATAATCATTTTTGTACTGTGGATATCAATGTTGACATAATGGTTTTGTACAATTTTGAAGCGGTTGGGTTTGTTTGAGATACCTGCATAGATTTTACAAAGAAAAGCATATGCCGCAGCAAGACAACCAGATGCCTAGAGGAACTCTACCATGACTAAGGAATAATTGTGGCTTGAGACACCAGTTTAGTGTCATCATTTACTGTTATGAAATAACTCACAACATATGCAGAATGTCTACGACATAAACATAGATGAAAAAAGAGAAAGAATTACACACAAAAATTTAACAAGTGGAATACGCCTCCTCGTCCCAAGGGTATACGACCTTAGGAGCAACAACTAGACTACCCATCTCATCCCACACAGTGCATTTACCTAAGCAATAGAAGGACTACTCGTCCTCGTCACTTAAGATAGAATAGCCAAAAAAGGCAACCCTAGGAAGGCAAAAGACTAGGCATCCTCCTTTTAGACAAAGATGCACCGGTCTTCATCCTATTCGGAACACCTGACACCAAGAGGAACACCAAAGACTATCCACCCAAGAGAACCATCAAGTACACGACTTGGTCGGATACATGTCAACCTAGTAAAACAACATGTATCCGAACTCACTAGCTAATTAACTCAGTTAAATCATATGAAAGGAAAATAACCCTAATTTATATAACTTATCATAACGAAGAGGTAATTACGCTTGCCAAATCAAGGCCCATTAATTTTACTATGACAGGAATATTTTACGAAACATATGCTTTTGTTATTGTTCTGACATCAGAGTCTAGGATAGTCTAGTATCCTGGACTGGCTTTAGCATCGGAGTATCTTTTGCAGGTATCCCACCCGCTCTGGTGCTCAAGAATGGAAGGTGAGACATGCTCGAGAAGAAGGCCGTGAAGACCAGGAAGCCCTATTTCGAGATCCCATAAAATATATATTGTTTTTGTAAGAATAATAAGGTTCAATATGAAATGTTAACGAAGTTCACATGTTCACAGGAGAATTCATTACAACACAAATTTAGAAATCTCTCTCTAAGTAAACTCTAAAAACGAAACAACTCTAACGTTCAACTCTTAGTTTTTATTGACGATATAAGGTCTCCTGTATAGTGCTCATACCATCATAATTGACACATATGAAAGGCACCTATGAACTAACAAGAAAGACACATGAATAATGCTTCTTATTACAAAACAAAACAACCATTAGATGGTTCCACATATGACCCATGATTCAGTAGACGCTAAGAGACTAAACAATCTACTAAGACCATTTGTTACATATGAGATGGTGTGGTATTGGTCAGGCGATCTTGGAACCTCTTACCAAGATTTTACTAAGACATTATTCACATTGACAAAATAAAAAACCATATATGTTGTGGATAACTTGATGAGAAGGAAAGAAAAAGAGTAATAGTTTGGTAAAATATGATAACATTCAATATTTATCAATCTCTTTAAATATTTTATCATTCAAACACCCATTACAAAATTTTTATATATTAGCTACAAAACATTTCGTAACTGATCCGAAACTATTCCGTAGCTAAGACATTTTGCGACAGATTACCTATAAAATTGCTAATTTGACAGAGATAAAATCCGTAGCTAATTTGTAGCTAATTCATAGTTAATCCCTCTTTATTTTCTCTCTAATTGAAGTAAAAAAAGTTTTACTCTAGCTAATTCGTAGCTAATTCATAGCTAATTTGTTACAATTTTTTTCTAGCTAATTCGTAGCTAATTTGTCATAATTCTTTTATCACTAATTTATATCACAATTGATTAGTTAATTTATTGCAATTCTATTAATCTCCTACAAATATTATTTTGGTAATTGCAATTACTTAATTGTTATTCACTCTCTATTATGAGTCATGTCCATAAACATATGCCCATAATAAAAAAATAAGACAAAGAAAATAAATAATTCACAAAAAGTGTCTGAATACCTCCAATATGTGCAATACCTATTTAAAAAGGATAGATAATCAATCTTACAATGATCAAAGTATATCCATCCAACAATACAAAACAACATAAAAGTTTCCACCAATGTATAATACTTTTAGGACACAAAAGCATTGGAGGGTATCAACAAAAAGTAATGCATCAACACAATTAAAACACAAACAAAGTTTTGGATTCTTTGAGGCATGTCTTCATTCTTGTTTCTTCAAAGCAAACAATAATTCTCAGCACTCTTTAATAGGTTAAAAAACTTCTTAGCTGATGGATTTGGATCCTCTTCCACCTCTTGTACTTTTGGATTTGATCTAGCATGAAAAGCATTCATAACCATATCATGATATGGATTTGTACTTCCTTCAACACGGTCTTGGACAACAGACGCACCATCTGTCCACCTTTCTTCACCATGAAGGGTCCAATTTGTGTACCCATCCATAAATCCATGTTGATACAAGTGCTTTTCCACATTAAATGATATATCCCAATAAAGATTCCTACATTTTTCCACATGGACAAGGAATACGCCCTGTTACATCGGCAAACTTCGGATCTCTTTTAGCTACTTGAATGAAGCCATCAACGCCATTTTTAAATTCCCCAGTTACACTATCAAATTGATGTTTTCTTCACAACATCCATCCTTTATTAGGTCTCATTATCCTTGTAGATAGTTTAAACATTTTGAAAAGAATGGATTGACACTAATTGAAGACATAATTAAAATTAAGAACAAAAATTAATTACAATAAAGTAAATACAAGTAAACACTCATTGAGTTTATTATTTACATACAAATAACTACTCATTTGTACTATGGCACTTTAGATATATTCAGGTTGAAACCTTGCACTTCACTTTTTGTTTAATATATTTTATCCTATCTTAAGTAAAATATTAAGTCTCACAAAAATTGTACCTTTAATAAACAAAAAGATGAATTAAACTTTTTGATCAATTGTGTTTTTCGGTTGGAGTTTTTTTTTTTATCATTACTGAATATAAAATCAAGGTTTACTATACCTTCTAAACTAAGAAAAACTATCACATCACCCTATTAATTTAATGAAAACAAATTTTTCTTTCCACGGGCATGTGGTGACATGTTTTTTATCATTTGAAAAACTAAATCCAAAACAAAAAGACTTAGGTTCTTATAAATCTAACTCTTATAGTTTCTACTTGCAATGTTTCTGCGTAGAAATGAGACTAATATTTCTGTTATAATTTTTTGATTAACGAAATATATATAAAAATTAATATTAATTATTATGTAGTTGGAGTCGTATTATTATTATTATTATACTAGCAGAAAACAAGGCATGCCCAAGTAAGCACACAAGGGCTAGTAAAATTGCTTTAGCACTTTTTTGAAATCAGTTATTAAGATAATTATCTTACCTCATAGATGGTGATCGTTGATTAATCAAATAGAATAGACATTTTGATGGTTGAGTGAACTCAAATGATGCAAATTCTATGGTTAATAATAATATGTTTTAATATATTATTAAATCTCTCAAATTTCCAGAACTTCTTAATAAGCTTTTTGAATAAAAAAACTAAAATTCAGTAATTAAATTTTAAAACTAAAAACTACTTCATCTGAAAGTTTGAATGGCTTAAGCACTGTGAAACAATGTGTTTCTACTGTGTAGACACATTTACAACCAAATATGAACCTTTTGAAATACACACACAACTTTAGGTAGCACTTCCCTCACCTATCATACAAATGAATCTCTAACATTATCACACAGGATTGGATTGAAGATCCTTTCGCCTTATCTAATTTGAACTTTTGTGACTGTGTTATCAAAATTAATCTTCGCCTACTGTTTCATCTACTATTTTGCTTCATTTTTGCTGATAGATGGGTAAGTATTAGCTAAGCCCACTATACATCTTGAAAGTTCAAATAAAAAACTGTACACTTAGGACAAGTTTTATTTATTATGCATTCATGTAATGTAATTGACAACTTTTCATTCATTCAATTCAATGAATGTGACTTCATTCATTACCTTTGTTTAATGAAAATTTTTTCCCCTCAAAACCAGGACATAGAGTGTGGATATTATATTTAAGAAGTATGGAAATGCATCATCTACATGATTGTTTCCGAGATCCAACACCTCTAATGATGTGCAATTGGCAATGGATTTGGGAATTAGGCCCCATAGTTTATTACTATTGAGATCTAGAGTCCTCAGAGCACAGTATACAAAAAATTTATCAGGAATGTTGCCATTAAACTTGTTATGTTGCAGATTTAAGACTGCAATTGAACCACTATGTGTTAGGAACTCTGTAATCATCCCATTTAAATGATTATGAGAAACATCTAGAACCAACAGTTGTGAACTATTGTACAAGAATTGAGGAATACTCCTAGATAAATTATTTTTGGACTGAGATAGAAAAACTATGAAAGACATGTTAGTACCCACACCTGAAGGAAAAGTGAAACCAAAATTATTACTTAAATAGTCCAAATAAGTGGCATGCACTAGGAATATTTTATTTGAACATTCCATTAGAATTGGTTAGCATAAAGGTCAAGATGCTCAGATTGTAATTGGTGTTCTACAAGATCCTTCTAAATTGCTGAGAAAATTGTGAGAAAGATTTAATTGAACAAGAGAGTTAAGTTGCCAGATCCATGCTGGTATAGATCCTCGAATATTTTTAGAGGTCTAAAGTGGTTATTCTGGAATGGTTTCTCAAGAAACCAGGGAACTCTGTCAGGTAGCAAGAAGCCAATTCTGAATGGTCTAAAGTGGTTAATGCTCTTGAGAACCTCGTGTGACTCATCATTAATTCCTGAAGGGAACCATTCAGAGGTAATTCCGGCAATGATCCATCAAGATCATAATTGAATGACAAGTCTATGTCATACAATATTGCTACCTAAAAAATCCTAATGCAATACACCCTGCATACATTAGTTTGCATTAATTTTGATATTTTAAAAGTAGAACTATAAGATCTACATGAGAGAACATAATAATGCAAGAACATTATTGGAGTTCTCCATTTTATTTGATCCTAAGACTCAACGCTGAAACTCAGACAACAAACAAACAATGAATTCACACCTTCTTGACTCCAATCACCCAAATGACCTGTTTCTAAGCATGCAATGTTCTTGTTTTTCTGTTTCACAAAGAGGAATCATGGGAGAACAATAAATCATACAAGCCCCAACAGAATTTTAGATTGGGAGGGGAAGATTAATTCAACAAAATTTCAAACCCTAAAAATCTAATGAAATACCTGTTTTGATTAATCGAATCAAAGGCCCCAACGAATTTCTAATTTGGAGTGGAAAATTGAAACCTTAGACATCAACTGACACCGTGCATAGATTGAACCACTCCATGAGCTCTTAAACGAAAAGTATTGTCATGAGAAGTGGAATATTGAAGATGGAATAGCAAATAGAAGAGTAAATTACCGATTAAGAGTAAGAAGTAGATGCAACTACTCGAATAGTGGTGAGAGGTAGAACCACATTGAACAACAGTGAGAGAGATGATCGAACAGTGGTGAGAGATGATCGAATAGTGAATAGTAGTGAGATGGACGAATGACTTCTCTAGCTCACTACAGAGAGATGATCAAATGGTGGTGTTCGCTAATGTAGAGATGGATAATGAACAACACGAAAGCAAATTCTACATTTTCTTCATCGGGTCAGTATACAACTTTGATGAGAAGGTGATGCAAAAAATAGATGAACGAATTCGATTAGCGAGGAAAAAATTAAATCAAATATTCTCGCATAATGTTAAGTGTCTACTGTCATGTGCATTTTAATTGTGAGAATACAAAAAGCAAACTAAAAACTTTATGGAAATTGTTTTCATAAATATTATTACTGTTCATTTATAAACTTAATAATTAATAAAGTAAGTTTCTATTTGATAATTTCAATATCAAATACTAATACTTTTTTATCGCATTATTTTATTTAAATTAATATTTCACATAAATATTAAATAATAAATAACCATCTATTTATATTATTAATATTTTAAAAAAATTATTTATATACTTTTTTTTAATTAAAAAGAATTAGTGACAAATTTATGTTCTAGCAAATTTATAGTTGTTTTATTACAAATTAGTTATCCTCTCATTCTTTCACAATTTTCTTGCAAATTAGAGAGGAATTAATAAAAAGAAAAATTGTAGCTAATTTCTCTATCAAAATAAAGAATTTCTTGTAGTGAACTCAATTATTTAAGATGCATTGCATTAAGATCGTTATCACCAACAAGTACATGTATAGTAATGTGAACACAAACACAAAAAAGAAGAAGGTATAACATATCCAACAAAAATATTTTGGTGGAGTTTCATGTTGTTCGGTTGGATACTTCTTGGTAGGTTAGTGTTGACAATTCATGTCACAAATTTGTACTGAAAATTTTTTGTTTTCTCATTTCTTTTATTTGTGTTGTAGGCCAAAATACATTGAAACCATCATGAGAGTCACATTGTCGTTTCCGTGGTGGACCTCCACTTGGGCCAAGGAAGAAAGAGCAGCACTATTGGCACCATTGAACTACACGGTCATTGTAGTTGCTGCTAGAGTAGAAGAAGATGTTGGTGTACGTGTCGCTGGTACTAGCTTAAACCTAACCTGATTGATGGATGTTAGAGACAGGGATGGAGAGATGGGTGAGAATGTAATTGTCGCCAACAAGTACTTGGTGAGTAGTGTTGGGTTGAATGTCGGGCTACATGATGTATTTGTAGTCGGTTAGATGTGGTTAAATTATCAACTAAAAAAATGTCTCATCATTTGAAATTATTAAAGTATAATGCAAATTCTAGAACAATCTAGAAAAATCTAAGATAGAGTTATTGAAATGTAATGAAACTTCTAAAGTATTGGAGAAAAGCTTAGGATAGGAAGAAAATTCAAGAACATTGTACTATGTAGAAAACTCTAGAAGTATTTGCATTAGTTCTAGCTAGGAGTTTCTAGAATAATCTATGGGTTTATAAATACCCATGTATCCTACCATTTGTAACATCAAGAACAACTAACACAACATCCAATACAACTACTCTCAACTACAAAATACACTTCTTCCAACTACAACTTTCACATTCTACTATCTCCACAATTTTCTCTATCCCATCAACTATTCCTTTCACAACCCCAAAATACTATCAGTGGTACCAGAGCTACGTTCGGTCATCTACTGGGCGTAGATAAATTTTTCAACTACTTCAAAAAACTAGAACTCCATTCTATACTACTTCCAAAATATTTTCTCAACCTATGGCCACTACCAATCTAACATCATCAATTCCAGTACCCATTTTCACAGGAGAAAATTATGATTTTTGGAGTGTCAAAATGAAGACATTCTTTCGCTCCCAAGACTTGTGGGACATTATAGAAGAGGGATTCACTATTCCAGAAGACACTTCCACTCTTACTGCAGCTCAGAAGAAAGAGTTGAAGGAAAACAAACAGAAGGATTCAAGAGCTTTATTTGCTTTTCAACAAGCAGTTGATGACACAATCTTTCCGAGAATAATAGGTGCCACAAGTGCAAAGCAAGCTAGGAACACAATACAAGAAGAGTTTCAAGGAAGTGATGAGTTACGCAATGTTAAACTTCATTCTCTAAGACGAGAGTTTGAACTAATAAGAATGAAAGAATCTGAGACCATTAAATACTATTCTAGAATAAAGGAAATAGTTAGTCAGATGAGTGCCTATGGGGAAACTATTCTTGACAAAAAAATCGTTGAGAAAATTTTAATTTCTATTCCCAAAAAATATGATGCAATCGCAACCGTGATTGAACAAACAAAAGATTTGTCCACATTGTCAGTAACACAACTAATGGGCTCTCTTGAAGCTTATGAACAAAGATTGAAAAGGCATGAAGAAGACTCAGTCGAAAATGCCTTTCAATCAAAACTAAAAGTAGAGGAGAAATTTCTAGAAATAAAGAAAATTCTGGAAGCTTCCCTATGACCCGTCAAGGAAAATATCCCCCATGTGGCATATGTAAAAAGACAAGTCACATGGAAAACGATTGTTGGCATCATGGAAAACCTCAATGTCAGTACTGCAAGAAATTTGGCCATGTAGAAAAGTATTGTCGTAATAAAAATAAGCATCAAGCAAACTTTGCTGAAGAAAATAATCAGGAGCAACGCTTATTTTATGCCAATCAAGATTCTCCTAACGGAGGAGGAAATTGGTACTTGGATAGTGGATGCAGCAATCACATGGCCAAAGATCAAAGCATCTTCAAAGACATTGATAAATCAGTCAATGTCAAAGTTCGACTAGGAAACGGTACCACAGTGGAGTCTCAAGGCAAAGGAACTGTCATGGTGGAGACAAAGAAAGGTAGGAAATTCATCAAGGATGTTTTACTGGTTCCCAATCTTAAAAAGAATCTTTTAAGTATTGGCCAAATGATGGAGAATGGATATTCTCTCCACTTTGAGAAAGATACATGCAAAATTTATGATAGTAGAAAGATAGAAATTGGCCAAGTAAAAATGGAGAAGAGAAATAGAAGCTTTCCCATAAGCTTCAAACCTGGAACTAATATTGCCATGAAGGCAGAAGTTGATGACTCGTGGCTTTGGCATAAGAGATTTGGCCAC